>Ga0307514_10000255_pt1 | contig 135798 bp, 118 predicted proteins | sample 16_EM_MG_FD_203088 | JGI IMG/M metagenome (GOLD analysis project Ga0307514, IMG submission 203088) | Populus trichocarpa ectomycorrhiza microbial communities from riparian zone in the Pacific Northwest, United States - 16_EM | ecosystem: Host-associated > Plants > Roots > Unclassified...
GCAAAGAGGTTTGCGGATGGAAGGTGTTTATACTGTGGTGGGTTTAACCACAGGGCGGCAGAATGTGCGGCAAGAAAAAAGGCTCAGACGTTCAAGGCGTCTGGAGCAGAGGTTAAGGAAGTAGGAACCAAGGACGGTTCCGAGGAATCGGGAAAAGATTAGGTCAACCCAAGCAGGATGGCGCTTTGGTTGACGGAAAAAGTTTTGTTTTAAATGCTTTGAAATGTTTTGGAATTTCGCGATTATCAGTTAGCAAGGTGGAGGTATTGGAAGGATCAATGGAAGGCAAACATTTAGTTATAACCTGTTCATTGACCGTGAATAACCAAGAAATACCTACGCATGCGCTGATTGATTGCGGAGCTACTGGCATTGCATTTATGGATCAAGATTTTGCTCGCCATCATCAGATACCACTTCAAGAGCTGAAGGAGAAGAAACAAGTGGAGGTCATTGACGGGAGACCTATTGAATCCGGAGATATTACGCATATTGCAAAAGTGGGAATGAAGATACAGGAACATAAGGAACAGTTACCCATGTTCATTACGAAATTAGGACATTATCCAATTGTCCTAGGGATCCCCTGGCTACGGCTACACGATGTAGCTGTACGTTTTGCATCTAATACGGTTACGTTCGGGTCACAATATTGCATTACGCATTGCCACGATACATCAGTAACGGTACAAGGAGTTACCGAGGAACCACCAGAGCCGGTATACGAGGTTAAGGATATATTCGAACCAAAAATTCGACCCCCAAGACCATTTTGTGGGGATATTGCTATGCTTAATGGATCTTCGTTCTTTAGGACTGTTAAGAGAGGAAAACTTACGCTGTTTAAAGCCTCCCTATATGATATTAATAAAGCCATTGAAGCAAAAGACCTGAAAGAACGCCCCCTTGAAGAGATTGTTCCCGAACAGTATCATGAGTTTCTTCCGCTGTTCAGTAAGGTGCTGGCAGACCGGCTACCCCCACATCGACCTGGAATTGATCATGAAGTCCGCTTGAAGGATGGAGAGACACCAACGTGGGGGCCATTGTATTCGATGTCAAGAGCAGAGTTAGTCGTTTTGAAAGAATGGCTGGAGGAGAATATGTCAAAGGGGTTTATTCGACAATCGTCATCGCCCTTTGCAGCTCCCGTATTGTTTGCAAAGAAACCCGGAGGAGGATTACGGTTTTGCATCGATTATCGAGATATCAATAGTAAGACAATAAAGAATCGGTACCCCCTCCCACTGATAAAGGAAACGTTGAACCTTTTAGGGAAAGCCCGGATATATACGAAGCTAGATGTCAGAGGAGCATATAATTTACTTCGGGTTAAGGAGGGGGATGAGCATAAGTTAGCGTTACGGACAAGGTATGGGTTGTATGAACCTACGGTGATGCAGTTTGGCACAACAAATGCACCAGCGGATTTCCAGGGCTATATCAATAATGCTATTAGAGAGGCCTTGGATGATTTTGCTTCCGCATATTTGGATGACGTTCTAATATATAGCGATTCCGAGGAAGAACACGTCGGCCATGTTAAATGGATTATGCAACGATTGCTAGAAGCCGGGCTGTATTTGAAGCCAGAGAAATGCGAGTTTCATAAGGAAACAGTGAGGTATTTGGGATTGATTATATCAACCAAAGGGATTTCTATGGATGAGGATAAAGTTGAAACAGTACGGAATTGGAGCAGGGAAAAGAAGACGGAGAATGGACGACTAAATAATCTCTTCGAAGTACAACAGTTCCTTGGATTTTGCAATTATTATCGGCGGTTCATTTCGAAGTATTCAGAGAAAGCGGAACCATTGACGAGACTGACCAAGAAGGACGAACCATTCGTATGGGAAGCAGAACAACAATTGGCTTTTGAGACAATGGTAACTGCGTTTATAACGGCACCAGCACTTCGACATTTTGATTACGAGAGGGAGGTAATAATTGAGACTGATGCTTCTGACTATGTGTCCGCAGGAGTATTGTCACAAAGGGATGATGAAGGAGTGCTACATCCTGTGGCGTATTATTCGAAGAAGCATTCTCCGGCAGAGTGCAATTATGATATATATGATAAAGAGCTGATGGCGATCATTAAGGCACTCGAGGAATGGAGACCCGAATGTGAAGGCGCCGCGTATCCCTTACAACTGATAACAGATCATAAGAACCTCGAATATTTTATGACAAAGAAACTTCTCAATCGACGACAAGCACGGTGGTCCGAGTTTCTGACACGATTCGATTATGAGATTGTTTATCGACCAGGGAAATCGAATGGAAAAGCAGATGCTTTAACGAGGAGGCCGGGAGACCTCCCTGAGGGGGGGGATGAAAGATTAAAAAATATGGAGCAGGTGGTTTTAAAACCGCATAATCTTCCGGAACAATTGAGGATATCGGCTAGTGAGACGCCTGGACAGGAAGCTCCCACGATATCCGATCTTTTTGCCCAAGCATATAATGATGATCCGCTACCTAATAGAATATTAGAAGCTATAAGACAGGGAGGTAGCCTGAAGGATATCACAGTAGCAGAATGTGCGGAACAGGAGGGACAAGTATGGTATAGAGGAAAACGTTACGTTCCGGAGGGAAACCAGTTACGGTTGAAACTGATACAGGAACATCATGATACCGTGTTGGCAGGACATCCGGGACGAGCAAAAACCTTCGACCTTCTGGGTAGGAAGTATTACTGGAAGGATATGCGAAAACAAGTGGATCAGTATGTACGGAATTGCCATACCTGCCAACGATCGAGGACCTCGAGGCATGCAACGTTTGGAGTTCTTCGTCCACTTTCGGTGCCAGAGAAGCCATGGGAAGACATTTCGATGGATTTCGTGGTAGGGTTACCTGAGTGTGAGGGGTTCGATGCAGTCTGGGTAGTGGTGGATCGGCTTTCGAAAATGCGCCATTTTATCCCATGCCATACAACAATAGATGCGGTGGGACTAGCTAAGATGTTCCTTCGAGAAGTCGTGCGCCTTCATGGCTTGCCAAAGTCCATTGTTTCGGACCGAGGACCTCAGTTTGCTTCGACCTTCTGGGGACAAATTTGCAGCCGGTTAGGAATAGAACGACGGATGTCTACAGCATTTCACCCACAGACAGATGGTCAGACAGAACGAATGAATGCAGGAATGGAACAGTACCTCCGTGTATTCGTTAATCATCAACAAGACGATTGGGTGCATTGGTTACCCCTGGCTGAGTTTGCTGCGAATAATGGAGTATCTGAGTCTACTAAGTGTACCCCCTTCTTTGCAATTCAGGGCGTGGACCCACGAATATCATTTGCTGGAGAACCTACACAGGAACGAGATCAACGACGCTGGGAAGCAGATCAGGTTCAGGCTACGATGCAACAGATTCATGAACACCTGAGGGTGGAGATGAGGCGGAGCCAAGCAGTACAAGAAGAAGGTGCGAATAGAGGACGTATTCCTGGACCTAATATTCAGGTCGGATCGAAGGTATGGTTGGATGCGCGAAATGTACGAACTACTCGCCCGACTCGAAAATTAGATTGGAAACGCTTGGGACCCTTTCGAGTACAGAAGCAGGTGTCCCCTTATGCTTATGAATTGGAGCTACCCGCGTCAATACGGATTCATCGGGTACAACCAGTTTCCCTTTTAGATCCGGTGGTTGAAGATCCGTTAGATGGGCAAGTGGTACCGCCTCCCCCTCCTGTTGAAGTCGATGGCGAAGAAGAATACCAGGTAGCCGGAGTTGAAGATAGCCGAATGTATCGGAGCCAGCTACAGTACCTTGTTCGATGGATGGGTTATGATTCTCTTACTTGGGAACCAGCGAAGTTTGTTGACGGGCTACAAGCAGTGGAGGAATTTCATCAACGATACCCCCGGAAGCCTGGAACATTGGAGAATGCTCTCGGAGGACCTCGAGCTTAAGGGGGGGATACTGTCACGGCGCAGGCAGGTACGAAGATACTTGGGGATAAGAAAGGAAGGTTACTGGTGGTGTCGGAGGAACGATGTTACAGAAAGGCGGAGACGTTGGAAGACGCGGAGGGAGCGGCGAGATGGTGGCGGTATAATTTAATAAGATAAAGGAAGTGGTCTGAGGTGTTGCGACGTCGGATGTTGTGGCGTGGTTGTTACGATAAGGAATGATGGAGTGGTGTGTAAGATCATAGGATAAGATTCAGATGGTACATCGGAGCATGAGGAATGGTTCGAGGGTGGCAGATGAATTGTATATAAAGAGAGGATCGTGGGCGTTGGAGGATTTCCTTTTCTTCTCTCTTTACTTGTTCTCTTGTAAATGCAAGTTACGACTTTGAAATAGTTTCGACTCTTGTCTTGTCTTGATTTCCTTGAAACGAACCTCGAGCCTCTTGCCCCGTTCTCAGTACAACATTATTGTTACCAATATCACCTACGCCCGACCCTGCCCGTTACAATAAGCCTGTATGGCCATTGTTGAAGGAGTATAATTATAACTACTGACGGGCACCGTGTGAGAGCCACCGGCTGCAAGAGATGATGTCAGATATCGAGGCTGGCTTATAAAGCTATGCACGAGGGCTCAGGAAAACGCAAAACACGTTTGATTATATACCATATGACCATTTCAGGAGATGCTTATGAGAAAGATACGAGGTCATATATGATTGACCATCACCAATGGCTATAATGCCAGGAGCAGAAGCTTCGAAAGCGGCAATAATGATCACTGAAGGGCCTGCTGGGCCTGCAGAATTGTTCACGAGGAATTCGGAGTGCTCGAATGCTAGCGCACTTGAATATATATGGTAAGTATGACCACTTACTGGGATGTTTACAAGTTAGATATACCAATGCAATGGCAATGGCAATGGCAATGATGATAATAAGCAGCGAGCTGAAGCCACCATCAATGCCGCCGAGTCAAGACGAGGCTCATACTATGATTGGGGATTTTACCAAGATTACTGTATCTAATTACGACAATGACCAACACTTGGTACGAGTGACAAGTGTGAGATTCGATGGTCGGATGCTGAACATTCCGGAAGTGGAGATATTGAGGACAAGGTCACTTTGGATGTTCCTTCTCTCTCTTATCTTCACTTTACTTCTTACTTCTTTGGATCTCCGCCCAGTACAAATGGCGTCGGCACGGGTTTTTACCACCTCCGGAGATAAGTCAAGTGGAGGTGGAGTTTCCCCCTTCACTGGATCCGCCAAATGGCTACCATATGGTACTAATCAGTTGTGGGACTTATGGGTTCGTAAGTTTGCGTACGTTGAACAGTTGTTTGATAGTTTCCTTTCCTACTCTTGTATGGGTTAATGCAGCCCAGGGCGTCTGCACTTAAAGAGGGAGATAATGTAATGGCACGGCTACACGTGACGTGTTCAGGGCCAGGTAATACCCGCTTTACAAAGTCAGCTCGCCACAAGCCTTAGATCTCTAGCGATAATCTTACCTTTATACTACTCTACAATATTGACATCCACGTCTGCAACCATATGTACTGATATACCTTCCTACGAGGCCATACATGGGCGTATGCCTTTAAAGAGATTAATAGTATTTAAAGCATCGTTGTATGATATCAATAAGGCTATTGTGGCAAATGATTTCAAGAAACAACTGGTAGAGGAGGTTATTCCTAAACAATATCATGATTTCCTCCCACTGTTAAGTACAGAATTTTCTGATCAGCTACCACAAAAGTAACCAGGCATCAATCATGAATAATATTCGAAAGAAGTAGATGCACCGATGCGGGGACGATTGAATTCAATGTTAAGAGTCAAGTTGATTGTGTTAACTACATAGATGGAAGACAATTTCTTAAAGGGGTTCATTTATCAGTTATCATTCCCGTTTGCAGCACCAGTGCTATTTGTAAAGAAACCGGATGGAGGATTAAGATTTTGTATTAATGATTGGAATATCAATAGCAAAAATATACAAAATCGATGTCCCCTCCAATTTATTAACAAGATGTTGAATGATTTAGGAAAAGGACATATATATATGAAGCTAGGCATAAGAGGGGCTTACAATATAATTCATGTAAAGGAAAGAGATTGACATAAGTTAGCTTTCCAGACAACATATGGCTTGTTCAAACCAATCATAGCGCAATTGGGAATGACAAACACACCAGCAAGTATCCAGGGATATCTCCATAATACTATAATGGAAACCCTGGACAACTTTGCATCAGCCTATTTGGAGAATGTAATGGTTTATAGTAACCCCAAGAAAGCGCATGACGGGGATGTAAATTTGATCATACAACACCTATTGCAAGCCAGATTATATTTAATACAAGAAAAATAGTACTTCCTCAAGAAAACTGTAAAATATCTGGGACTTGTAATTTCAACAGAGAGAATCTTTATGAATTCAGATAAAGTTGAGACTGTCTGAAATTGAAGCCACAAATAGAACATAGCTTATGAATAATTAAATAACCTTTTCAAAGTTCAACAGTTCCTGGGATTTTATAATTACTATTGATGGTTTATCCAAAAGTATTCTGAGATACCCGAACCTCTTATTAGATTGAAGATGAAAGCTGAACCATTCTTATGGGAATCCAAACAACAGTTAGCCTTTGAAACAATGAACACCGCATTTGCTACAATTCTGACTATACAACATTTCAATCACGAAAGGGAAGGTATATTCGAACCAGACACAGCTGATTATGTTTGAGCAGGAGTACTTTCTGAATATGACAACAATGGAGTGATGCATCCAGTTGCCTACATTTCGAAGCAAAGTTTACCAGCATAGTGCAATTAAAATATTTAAGACAAGGAGTTAATGGTGATTGTCAAACCACTTGAGGAATGGAGACCGGAATGTAAGGGGGCTAAGTACCACTTATAATTGCTGCCAGATTCTAAAAAGCTTAAGTATTTTATGACAAAAAAGCTCTTGAATTGATGACAAGCACGATGATCTGATTTTTTAACCCAATTGAATATCAAATCGCTTACTGTCCACCGAAATCGAATGGGAAGGCCGACACAGGGAAAAATCATCTTACGCGACACGTAACTCATAGAGAAGCTGTTTCTGGGACGGTAATCCATAGCATATTTGACGCTTGGTAATATAAGGTCCTATGGACCTGTGTGTTGACTAGAGTACAATGACACGCATGCGATTATGAGCGCTCGATACTATATATCATGCTGCTTTCAACAAAACTGCCAAATGCACTTCATTGCACACTCCGAAGCTCTCAAGACGCTCTCAAGCACACTTCCAGCACGCTCTCACGTACACTCCCAATTGCACTCGATGCCACACTTCCAGCCTCCTTGACTATACACTCCCAAGTAAGCTCACAAAATGCTCTCAAGCACACTCCCGAGTACGCTCTCAAATACACTCCCAATTACACTCGATGGCACACTCCCAGCCTGCTTGACTGTACGCTCCCAAGTAAGCTCTCAAGAAACTCTCAAGCACTCCCGAGAACGCTCTCAAGCACGCTCCCAATTGCACTTGATGGCACACTCCCAGCCTGCTTGACTATACGCTCCCAAGTAAGCTATCAAGACGCTCCCAAGTACACTCCGAATACCCTCCCATGTACACCTCCAAGTACATTCTCAAGTACACTCCCAAGCATGCTCTCAAGGACGCTCCTAATTGCACTTGATGACATACCCCCAGCCTACTTGACAGTACGCTCCCAAATAAGCTCTCAAGATGCTCTCAAGCGCACTCCCGGACACGCTCCCAAGTACACTCTCCAGAGGCAAGACACTCCCAATCTCACTGGACTATATGCTCCCTTGTATGCTCCTGGGTGCTCGATCCAGAGACTTGCTGAGTTGCAGGCACCAGGCACTGGGAGGCGGGTGGTGGGAGGCAAGTGGCGGAAGGCGGGTGGCAGGAGGTGTTGGAAATGGTAGCGGGTGCTGTGAGAAAGTCTATAAGCGATATCGTTCTCTCTACTCTAGCGGTCTCTCTATAGACTGAATGACAAGGCCAGATTGGCCGCTCTACCATCGGGTGGACTTGGGCCCGGGGTTGAGCGGATTTCCAATAGGAGGCGGGTGGCGGCGGCCGAAATCATGAAGTCGGGCAATATCATAGTCTGAACCTTATCTTTAGCACACCCACTGCGACGAGATCTCACGATGCCTCATGGTCATGGTGTTGACGATTGCAGCCTTAGATTCTTCAGGAAAGGTAGACAATTGGATCTTGGAGAGAGCAGATCTCCGACTCAGATTTTCCAGCGGAATCTGCTGCCTACTTCCCACCGATTGTGGGCGTATGTGTGCGCATTCGGGCCGGGGCTGATGGTGATGATGGCGATGGTGATGGTGTCGGTGATGGTGATCATAGTACCAGAAGCACTTGGACAAGTAGGTTGGCTATGTCAACGTTAGCATCAAAGCTTCTACAGACTTAGAGCCTTCTATTAGCCAAAGCTTCCACAGACTTAGAGCCTTCCATTAGCCAAAGCATCCACCGCCTCAGAGTTTGCCATCGGCCAAAAGCTTCCGGTGGAAAACTCTACTCCTCCCAAAGCGCGGCTCTCTCAAATGCGGCTCTCTCAAGCAGGCTCTCAAGCAGGCTCTCAAGCAGGCTCTAGTGCAGACTTTCAATCGCCAGCGGGCTCTCATGCAGACTCGCAGCGATAGTGTGTACAGTACCAGTATAAGAGCGAAAACTGCAGGAAGTATAGACAAGTAAAGTACACTCCCAATTGCACTCGATGACACACTCCCAGCCTGCTTGACTATACGCTCCCAAGTAAGCTCCCAAGATGCTCCCAAGTACACCTCCGAGTACATTCTCAAGTACACTCCCGAGCATGCTCGCAAGGACGCTCCCAATTGCACTCGATGGCACACTCCCAGCCTGCTTGACTATACACTCCCGATCATGCTCTCAAGGACACTCCCAATTGCACTCGATGACACACTCCCAGCCTACTTGGCTCTACGCTCCCAAGTACACTCTCAAGAGGTAAGACACTCCCAATCTCACTTGACTATATGCTCCCATGTATGCTCCTGGGTGCTCGATCCAGAGACTTGCTGAGTTGCAAGCGTCACGCACCGGGTGGCGGGTGGCGGGTGGCGGGTGGCGGGTGGCGGGTGGCGGGTGGCATATGGTGGCCGAAATCATGACGTCGGTCGATATCATAGTCTGAACCTTATCTTTAGCGCGCCCACCGCGACGAGATCTCACGATGCCTCACGGTCCTGGTGTTGACAATTGCAGCCTTAGATTCTGCAGGAAAGGTAGACAATTGGATCTTGGAGAGAGCAGATCTCCGACTCAGATTTTCCAGCGGAATCTGCTGCCCGCTTCCCACCGATTGTGGGCTTATGTGTGCGCATTTGGTCCGGGGCTGATGGTGATGATGGCGAAGGTGATGATGGCGATGGTGATGGTGTCGGTGATGGTGATCATAGTACCAGAAGTACTCAAGACAAGTAGGTTGGCTACGTCAACGTTAGCATCAAAGCTTCCACAAACTCAGAGTTTTCCATCGGCCAAAAGCTTCCCGTGGAAAACTCTACTCCTCCCGAAGCGCGGCTCTCTCAAGCAAGCTCTCAAGCAGGCTCTCAAGCACCAGCGGGCTCTCAAGCAGACTCTCAGCGATAATGTACAGTACCGGTATAACAGCGAAGACTCCAGGCAGTGGAGACAGGTATAGGTCCACCTCCGGCTGCCAGCCGTATATAGTTCCATAGGCCCACGCGCACATCTCTATGAATCGACTATAGATGACTATAGGCTGCGCGTCGCGCAGGGGTCCACGGGAAGCTTGCTATGAGCTGCGCGTAGCGCAGCCTATAGTCGATTTGCACTTTTGCCGATTCCATTTGCTCTCTCTAGGTATTTTCCTATCCACATGGTGTGAAACACAGTATGAAAACAGGATGGTAATCCGATCCAAATCCTATCACGGAATGGGATGATGGACCACGAAAACCATCCAGTTACCATCCTGTGGTTCTCACTACGTCCACTCGCAATGAAAACTACCTGGTGTCACCACCCAGATTCCCACCTGAATCCGTCAAATTGCCCACATTCCAGACCGCCTTCCGGTTCCTGCAATTAATCAACACCCCATGTTCACCTGCTTCAAACCTCCAGTCCACCTAATGTTTCTCCTAAGTACCATCCAGAGTTACATATGTGATTGCAGTGGAATACGGCATCCACTCTACTGAGCAGGACTCGAAAGGACAAAATCGTTATCACTCCCTATGCTATTCATAGCGCACAGGCAATCATCGGGCTTGTACACTTCGCAATGGCCGGTGTATTGGCCAGACTGCACTTTGACGTACTTGTAGTACCCGAAAACCGAGTCTTTTTCCATTGTAGCCATCTGCATGTATATGCGTAGAGTGTGCAGATCCTCAGAGAACTCTCCATTGGAATCGCCGTGCTTCCATCCATTCGAGCCATATCCTTACTGGCATGTCGAAAGCATCATATAATTGGCATAAAATATCCGAAAGGGTGAGTTGCTGCGAGGTCACTACCGGTTGGAGTACATACTGAGTGGTATCGAACCTTATAATCGAAAAGGTATTGTTGAACATCAGTGGACACACAGGTATACGAAAATGAAACCAAAGTAAAAACCGCGCACCCCTCAAAAGAGGGGAAAGCTTGGCAAACCCACGCGGTAAGGTCTATTGTCGAATGTGTGAGTGTCATGAAAGTGTTCTGTAGTGGTCAGATGCGGTCGTGATTTCTAAAGCCACCCTTGGTATAGCGCGGCCCAGCTCAATGAGCCAGATATCTACACTAACGAAGTTATCCAGAGTCTCTAAAGATATCTGTCGCTTAGAGATGATATTTATAGATACTGCACACTATCTGACATGAAAGCTCACTTATTGACTAGGGATTTAGCCCGGTGGCTTCCTTAGTCTTCGATGCTGGTTGACTCGGGCATGAGGCCGGTGGCTTGCCGCCCCTATCGGCCTCGCCTGCCCCCACCAGCCTCGTCTGCCCCCATGCTGAGGAGGGCTCGGCACTGGTACTCGGCTTTGGGCTCCGGCTTTGGCAGTCGGCATGGAGTTTTCCTTCTCTCTCTTTCGTATATAAGTCTATAGTTTTCCCTCTCTTTGGATCGACAGACAATTCTTCTTCTCTTCTTCTCCATCATCTTCTCGTGTCAATATCACTGATAGCGCCGGGAAAGCTCTATGTATATCCCACGCACTGAGAAATACTTCATACTACTTTTCTAGAACATGCGATGGTAGTAAAAAGGGGCTCATTACTCAGCTGCTGGTTGCCGAGCCATACAATCATACTCACCGGAATTCAGTCGATTATGCATAGATATCTGTAGTCCGACTAGATAAACATAGATAGATATCTACCAATTGACAAAGTGGCCAGATGGCCATCTGTGAGGCCGCCCTCAGCACAGATCGGCCCAGTCGAGGCACATATCTGATCGATCAGACTGCTTCGGTTCACTGGTCGGGAATGAAAGGCAGAACTCGTAGGAAGAGGCCAGCCACGCTGCTTGCAGGAGAATTGACATGACAGTAATATCCTTTGGTAGCTGTTCATACCGGAGTATACCACCAATATCTATTCAAATGATGGCTATTCTAGTGCAATTTTGAGTAAGCATTGCTCCGAACGCAATGACCCACTTTATGATACCCGCAGCGATGCCTTGTGGACGGTGATTGTCTTACTAGGGCGTCGTCCTGTTTTCGCTGTCGCTGTGAGAAAGGTTCCAATGGCATCGCGCGGCGTACAGTAGCTAACCTACCGAAGTCCTTTGTCGGTGTGCCTCTTTATCGATCCCTGCTACACTTTAGATCCCACTTTTTATTATGCGATTCATCCCGATCACTGTAATAAGCACTTCTATTACCTCTTCCATCACTCGATCTAAGCCGTTGCTCACAATTGGAATGGTTCTATGTACCACACCGCAAACCCCTGAAGTAATCACAAGCCACCGTCTCCCAAACTGGACCTCTGAAAGTCTCCAAGAGTTGAATACCCTTGACTAGCAACGCCCATGTACAAACCTCAAGCCTCAATAAACTCTCTATATTTACCCGAGCCTACCCGACACACCCCTTATTTCACAATGTTTTTATACCATTCAGTGACATCAAGACCACACTACCGCAATTCCTTTGGGTGGCATCCTATCTACCTACGTTTGTAGCAGATGGCAATAGCCGACAGTATTATGGTAGGTATTCCACACCCCAGCCCGACACCAAGCGCTATCTTGTCGCTTCGACTCAATGACTTCCCAGATTCTGCTGTGCTAGGTGATTGACCTCCCCTGGTCGTCGATATCGGGGTTTCGGTGCCTTCTTCCTGATTAACTTAATCACTGAACAATGGTAGTGCATTGAATACTTCTTTGGCCTACCGTGGGGGTTCCTTTATTTTGAGAGGTTGCATCTATAGAAGAAATGACGGTTGATAAATTGACATTTTTACACAGTGGCAAAGCCTTCTCCGAGACCGAGGAAGGATCAAATACGCCGACAGCGACACCGGCTTTAAGTCTGACCTCACCGCCTCCTCCAATCAGGAAGCAGATATTCATCATAACATTCTGAGGAGTAAGAAGCGTAAAGCAATAGCAGAGTGCCGATCCAGACGCGATTTCATCCTCACTATTCCCGCGCCGTCTGATCCCCGAAGTATCGTACATGGCAAAGGAATCCATTGTTACGTTGAAGGTTGACATTGCAGGCTCGCATTCGCCGCTGTTAGACCAGTAGTAAAACCCCTCAGCCTCGAACGAGAGTCCACATATGGGCCGGTAGTTGGCGGCGTAGTAGCTGAGCTCCCAGCTTGGAAATTGATCTGTGCCGGCCGGACCGTTGCGCACCAATTGTGTTCCAGGAGAGCTCTCGGAGAGTTGCGCAAGTCCTAGCTGCATTAATTGAAGGAGTGCAAGAAAGAGATGTACCTGCCGAAGATCATAGCACTCATTAGCCCTTATACTTTCCTCATTTGAATGGAAGGTGTGATGCATACGCGATAAAATGCCGATCCACATAGGTATCTCGTATACTGCATCTTTCAACTAGGCGGTGAAGCTTTCCTTACGTGCGGTTGAACTTATACAATAGAATGTGCCAGCGGGGGGCTGAAATCTGTTCTGACTGAGCTAGTAGTACAGGGCGCGCCGGCGAGTGCCCCGCATCAGCCCAACTATGCATATTTGCGTGATTTCTAAGTCTCAGGCACCTTGATTGGTTGGAGCGTCGGCAGCTGAGAATACCCCACACTATTGCGCCCAAAACATACTCGGGTACCAGGGTAAAAGATCGAACGTTCCTGTGTCTGGCAGGCAATCATACAAAACCGGTAAAACGTGATCGTGCTACAGACAGTTTAGCTAATTAGGTATAACATGGCTAGAATAATATTCAGGACTAGAAGAGGCTTAAAAGTGCACTAACAGCCAAATTCATTACAGAAAAGGCGCGTCCGATCTTTTACCCAAGTACCCAAGTACTCGAGTGATAAATAATTCAGTACATGTATTCTTCAGCTTCTATATACACTTTCACAAGTTTTACTTCAATAGCGGGAGCGAACCGAAGCGCGGAGGCAGGGAGGGCATCTTAATCCAAACGCTAGGGGAAACTTATTCGCCGACATTGCCAGTATTTGTGATTGGTGACCTACCTCGGGGCCTGCTATATCGACTGACAGATCTATAGATCTACTGTCCGAAATTCTGGAAGTGTTAACGGGGTGGCGACTCCTTGTTTTCGTGTAAGTCGTTACTTCATCCTATGCAACTTACCTAGCCAACTATTCGTTCCCAATTAATGAATTGCAAACTGTGCATATTCGCCTTGGCCAAGCGGTCTCGGATGTTTTTGCTAACTATCGAACAGTGCCGTCATATCCACGTGGTAATGAAGCACTTAATAAAACTACGGCGAAGTGACTATACTCCATAAGAAATCCTCTTGAAATCTAGCCGCACCATTGAGCAAGGAGCGACCACGAAAATGACGAGAATTTCTAGACATAAGAGCAGAAAACAATACTCTATACCGGAAATCACAGAGGCACCCACCGTCTTATATCATCCCTTACAGCCTCTAGAAAGATGAATGGAGATTTGTGTGGATCATGTTGATGCAAGCGAGACAGATTGTCCGCTGTCCCATTCTGTTATGTGGGAAGTTCCTGTTGCAAAGCCAGGGACTTTTTATCGACGGGACTAACCGATTGTACAGTCACTTCATGCAGCATACCACGCGCAAAATTCAGAATTAAGCGAGTTGAACGGAGGGTGCCGTTATTCAGCACGATCAAATGCAAGCCTTACACCCTACAACCCCCCCACTACTTCCGCATTTTAGTGTTAGATCCAGATTTGAACTAGCTCAAAAGGTAACACAAGATCTGGCACTGCAGGCACAGCTGGACGATCACCCCACAGAGGCTCAACCCCAAACAATATCTCGGTGATACGCTATTAGCGACCTCGCCGCCCGGTACTGCTCTCAGTGTGCGATAACACGCCAACAGAAACTAAACGTGGCCTAGTGGAGTTATTACTTGTTATCTCTGAGGATATGTAAATACCCTCCTCTTTTCCCGCAAAAATATACTTGCGCGAACTCTCAAGAGTACCCACCGCGGTAACCCTAATCTAAGTTTTACTAGTCCTGCGGAAACACACCGTTTTTCTCGCTAAATTCGTGTAACTGACATTCCAAACTTGTCGGCCGATAATACCTTCGAATTCTGCTACTAGCCATTGATGCATTTTGCATCACTCGAACAGGAAGCCGGAACCAATCGTCCCAGCTAACATCATCGATATTGACCCAGATACACGAGATCGAACCCCCATTAAAGTTAGGCAGGTATCAATCAGTGACTCTTTGTATCATGATACTAACTGAAGTGCATAGAGTGCGCTGTAACGTTGCCTCGCCCAAGCTGCTTTGGGCCATATATGGCGATGTGGACCCCAGGCTGCCCATAGTAACACATATTCTTCGCCAATGCAGCCAGCACAACATGGAGCCAGCATACCGTTGTCAAATTGTAACTTTCACCGGGAGACAGCTTATAACAGCTGCATCCATCCTCTCCATCCATTGTTCATCTGGACTTTCCACGCACAATGCTTCTACCCTCGACTCTGTTTCTGCTTCTGCCAGCCATCCAGGTACTCGCCTGCACTTTACCCCGTTCATCTGCGACAGCTGAAACGGCTCATATTGAGCGCAGAGACTCCGTGGATGGAAAATGTGGGGCTGCAAATAAGGGGCAAACCTGTAGTGGTTCCAGTGTAAATAAATGTTGTTCGCAATATGGATGGTATCTTTCTCTTCTGCATTGCAGTGTCTTGTATGAAGGCTAATTATTTATGGCGAATTCGAAGGTGTGGGGATACTATTGATCATTGCGGTTGGCTATCCCCGGGTATGGAAAAATTCGATAGCTAATTCTCGTAGGTACTGGGTGTCAGTCCGCTTATGGGGTATGTTGGTCTCCAGTGTATGCGAAGCCGAGAGATAGCTGATGCCACGAGCTCAGACATGCAGCACTAGCCCTGTACCAACACTCCCCACAATCGGACCTCGACCCAAGCTCGGAATGGTTCCGTATGGTATTTATATCCGCCATATTTTGTGCCTGACTTTCATATATTCTAATATTTTTACAGGCACAGACATCTATGCATGCACAAAATCAGGGACGATTGCTCTGTCTGTACCCCATCAATAACCCCTCACTCCCTCCCCCACCTCCAGCTCCCCAAGCGCCACTGACAATTCTTCTCATCAGCACATTTGACGATGGTCCTTGGTATTACACCGCAGCCCTTCTCGACCTTCTCAAACAAAAATCTGTCAAAGCAACCTTCTTTATCACGTCCGTCCCCTTCACCGTTTGTCATATCTCACCAAAACCCCGCTAACTCGTTGCGTGCAGCGGGAATAACCTTGGCAAAGGGGGAATTGATTCCGCTTTCACCTGGAAAACGTTGGTACAACGTATCTACAATGAAGGCCACCAGGTCGCTTCACACACTTGGAGTCATGCTGATCTCGATAATGTTGGTGATGCTACTCGGAAATATGAGATGATTAGGAACGAACAGGCGTTTCTCGATATCCTGGGAAAGTATCCAACTTATATGCGGCCGCCTTATATCGCGTGTGGCCCGGCGTGTAAAAGCACGATGGGTGCTCTGGGGTACCATGTTATTATATGGGACCTAGATACCGACGATTACAACCAAGACTCACCTACCCTAATTCAGAACAGCAAGAATAGGGTTAAGAATGCGTTATCGCAGAAATGGGACGCTTATATGAGTATCGCGTAAGTTTATATTCTTTAATCATTTAGAGGGATATAGCTGACGGATACAGACATGATATCCATTACCAGACCGTTTACAATTTGACAGCATATCAGATAGACGCTGGAAAGGCGGCGGGGTATAATCGTAAGTATATTCCTTGCTTTAATGGAGAATCGGGCTAATATGCTACGGGCGGTAGATGTGAGATTGGGGGAGTGCTTGTCGGACCCGGAGGTGAATTGGTATCGCACGGCGTTGTAGTGCGGTATAGCATCAAATCTAGCTGGTTAACTTTGTTTCGATTGTGTCAATCTCTCTTGAGTACAAGGCAATTAATTTTTTCTTGCCTCTTTTATTGGAATTCCCGTTATAAAATTTACTCTAATCAGAACCGCTACGTAGCCACTTAATTCACCATTGCAGAAACTTGTCTTTTAGTGCCCTTCTGAAGAGTTAAACGGATAGATTAATTCCACCATGACGACAGACTTGGTGATATAATGCTAATCCTGACTATTCCATCAAATAGAGCTTTATTTCGGGTGAAAACGCGAACACAGGTATTCGCAATGAATGTCGGCAGGGTGGCACTGATTCCGTTCATATGATCACACCATAGACCTATATCCTCTCAACTACGGGTTGAAGCATGTGCGCACCTTATATCACTTCGATGTCACGGTGATTATAATGTGGGTATAAGTCCCAATGTCGTACCACATATATACTTGTGCACTCTTCTGACTTGAAGTGGTTCACAAACAATGTTACTGACCACCTAGACCTCAGTGTAAGCTTAACTAAATTTCAACTACAACAGTTGGTACGAGAGTTGTCCTTACAAATTCTTTATAACCATACACATTAACCCAGATATCTCAAAGGTCTGTCCTGTCAATACAAACCTGCCCTATACTAGACTATAATATATCCTTGTGTTGACATGCAGACGATCATGATTATAGTATGCTCGAAGTTGGTATTCGGGTCTGAGGGTAAAAGATCGGACGCTCTTGTTCTTGTATAATACTTTGCTGTGAGTCCAGGATATCAACAGGAGGAAATCTGAGGTGGAAATAAGTGCATTCTTCAGCTTTAGCCTTTTTGGCATTATTCACATCGCCACCGCTTCGGACTCAGGCGCCAGCAAAGGGATCATTATCGTCGATCTTCACTCTATCACGTGGACTCTGCTGGTATCAAATGGTATCGGACAGCGCTGGCTTGATTGGATTAGGTTTTTCGCAAAATGGGTCCGTGCGGGATTTCCATATCTGATCATTAGTAACTAGATGTAGTTGGCGTTGCTAGGGTGTATCTCAGATTGGTAGTTAAAATTAGGTGTCCGGAGACTTTTGATATCGACGAGTAGGTATTAATCTACGGGTTCTAAACATTCCCCTAGTGCTGGGGGAGGTTTGCTGGTGCTCTGCTCATATTCATCGTTAGAGTCCGCCGGGTACTCGGTGTTCAAGGCAGAATATCAGATGATTTCGTTAGTGTCTATTTGCTGTAGTAATCTGTCCACTTTGCAACGAAATTTGGCCTCGATGACTGCAAGTGCAGTGCTTATCTCATTTGCTATCGATTTCGGCCTTAAGGCTTTCAGCCTTCTTCTCGTCTTCACGTTGTGTCTGCAGCTCTTCCTCGTCGTGGGTAGTAATCACAATTTTCTGTATGCCGTAATCGCCCTCTATGCCCGAAATGTTCACGATGATAAGATCTGGCGATATCGTTTGATCTCAGGGCGGTTTCGTCTTTGTCAGAATCCTCTCCGTCTTTGATATCCTTAAAGAGGGCTACGTTTCTCTATACCCTTCATTTTCTCTGGGAGAGTTACGATCAGCTGTCTCGGTGTCTGATTGTCCTTTAGGACGTTTCTGTCTCTCCGTGGCTGGCTTCCTTCTTCGGTCCACGTACGTTGGCGACCAGCGGATTCCTGGTGGGCATTGAGGGCATTAACATTGAAGGTATTAACAAAAAGTGCCAAATCTACTACTTTTCTCTTCGGGCGGATTTCAGTGAGACGTACCGACCAGCAATTCGAAGCCTGTTTAACTTTAATGCAATAATACCCGCTAAAAAGTGCAAAATTTATCATCCGCTGCCACCACAACGTTAACTCTTTACTACAAACCTCGCCACAATACTATGCTTTGGAGGGGAGGGGTCGGGGCTAGTGGCTATGGTGCCGAAGTAGAAACATCTGTACTGCCCTCAATTGAGTAACAGTAGGGGTGCGTGGTGCGTACTGAACCTTGATTAGCGCAACTTGGCATGAGGCCCTTGTATATCGAATCATGTCTTTACATCTTTAAAGTACTGTACCAGACGGGGACCCCAATGTGTTGTTTTTTATTACTGACGGAGTGCCTGTGACACCTTCCAATCGAACACCCAAGGGCCTGTATGACACCGAATTTAGAGGCGTTGTTTTTGTTTTATTCATACTGTATTCACTCTAATTAGAGTATGACAGTAATTTTAGAGGCGTTTCCTACCCATTAACCTAACGCGTATAAACGGCTTCAAGCCACTTTCGGGGTTTTTTATCATTGACCGGATACTAGTTAGCAACTGCAAGGAAAGTTAGGAGGTGCGGTGCACTTTTGTGCAAGAACTTGATGATTCAGACGATGAAGGAGAGGTAGAAACAGATTCCAAATAGAACATAAGAAATGGAAATTGTATGAAGCACTTTCACTCTGAAGTCTGTGACATGACAAAGATCTCTAAGACACAGGAGTGTTTGAATGGCCTCTCCTGCAACAATACTGATGTTTTTACATATCATACGAACACCCTATGACACGCTACGTCCGAAGTATCACTCAGTACAGTAGCTTTTCATCTTCACCGGTATACATTCAGAGCGTTCTTTGATCTGGCTCTATCCCTTCCTCTTTGGTATGCCGAGTTCTTTTTCTCTTGAGAACGCTGTTCAGAGTCCAGACGAGTGATATATCGTGACCGGTTGAACCAAGGCATTGAGTGACATCACATGAACGGTTTAATATGACGTGATTTATTTACGTTTTCCCCAAGCCAAACGTAAAGATGCTCCCTCCTTTAGGAGAGTAAGACATGGGTAGAAGGAGATGGGAAGCATTGGAAGGCAGAAGAAGGGAAAGGGGAAGCATTTGATAATAGCGATGGCTGCATCTCAAACAACGCAGACATCTCTTATCCACCAATTAAGAACTCTGTAACGGATGTGCGGCACCGGGTAAGAAGTTCATATGGTACTGAATATAGAATAGAATTGGGAAACGAATGACCAATATAAGGCCCCGGCAGAGCATCGAGTCTGCCAATGCGCAGTGTTTCAATATGGAGGAATCGTGTGAATATACCGACCACGACCTAGAAAGAAGAGATAAAGTGGTGATTAGAACCTAAATAGCAGGAGTGCCACCCAATATGCAGAATATGGGCGAGTCCATGTTCCGAGTGATCCGGCATGACCTTTCAGATCGAAGCATACTAATAGTTTGACATCGACGGGCCGCTCGCCTAGAGTGTTACTTCGCTAGGGTCGGGACGACGGTAACAGTGGCTATTCGAGGGTGGAGCTAATATAATTTGACGCAGTGCACAGCGTGACCACCAACTCCAAATTCAGCCAACCAAGCATTAAACACCATATCCTGCACCCGTCCATACATTGTCCAATTTCGTTTCATATTCCACATACTAATCAATAACCCTTCATATCCATACCGTATTTCTGCACCTCCCCTAATTGATATCGTCCTCCACTCTAGATGTTATACCGCCGTGCTGAAAGAATGAATACAGACGAAACCCTACACCACGCAATGCATGAAAAACTGAGAAGTGGAAAACGAAGTAGAAAAAAACTCCCGCAAATCCCGCTGAAACAAAGAATACAAACAACGATGGCGTGCAAAACCTTCAATATGAACAAAAAGAAAACTCGTCGGTATCGTAAAGTTGTCCCACCCGTCCGACAAAAAGTACATTTCTCCAAAGTATCACACAAGGGTATCACTCAACCACTATTCCGTTGCGGCCACTTCCTTCCCCTTCCCCTTCTCTTTCTTCCTCCCCATAAACGTGCTAGCTCTTACAAGTGCCTTCATCCTCGCTGCCCCCTTCGGCTTACCAGTCGTTGGGCTAGGTGCTTCATCGTTTGTAGCTGTAGTACTCGCCACGCTCACAGCCGAGGAGCTAACACTCCTTGCCTTGCCGCCCAGCGAGAAAGTAGGTGCTCGTTTCATCGCATTCATGAACTTCGGCCTCTCCTTCACACTACCCTCTGGTGTGGCAGGAGCTTGATCCACGCTCGGGGCGATAGAAGCTGCATCGTCACCGTTAGGATCCATAAGCTCTCCCTGTTCATTAACCTTCGGCTTTCGGCCCGAAAGCCAGCTCTGGGTCCGCGACTTCCCACCGGAGGACGAAAACGGGCGGAAGGTAGGCCTTCGCTTCGGGCTGTCGGGAGTTTCCGGACCTTCCGCAGTTTCGGGAGCGGAGGATGGCGCCTCGGTGACGGCAGGCAGTGGGCCGCTGGACGTGGCGGGGCGGTCGGCGTCTTGATACGAGGAGGCGACGCTCATGAGCGATCGCTTTTTGGGAACTCCAAGTTGCTGCTGGGTAGAGGACCCTTCGCCGGCATCTTTTGCGGTCTCGCTTGCAAGGTTGGATGAAAGTTCGGCGAGTGCAGAGTCGGTGTCCTTAGTTGATGGGGCGGCTTCTTTGGCCTGTCCTTCGGTAGCCTTTTTGGCGAGTGAGAACATCGACATCCGGGACTTTGGACGTTCGACTAGGGAGGCTTGGTCTTCAGTCATTGGGGGAGTTGCTGGAGGGGTAAGTTCACCCGCTACCATTGCTGCCTGATTGGCGTTAAAAAGATCGGGATTTGATGGCTTCTTGTCCTTCTTTGACGAGAACATGGACATGGTACGGCGCATTCCCGAGTCTCGGCGGAAGGCGGAAAGCACACGGCGCTCCACGCTGCTTGGGCTCCTGGTGATTGAAGGGGCTTTGGTGGGGGTGGATGGAGTTTGGGGTTCCTCTGGTACTTCCCGAGCCACTGCTGTTTCGAGGGCCGGTGGTGCAGAGGCAGCTACTGGGACCTCGGGTATGATTGGCTTCGAGGAGTCATCCGGTGCAACTCCTGAGGAAGACGGTGACACAGGAGAGGGGATCCGAAGAGCAGGGTGAATGTCTTCCGGCTTCGTCGGTTTCGGTTCCTCGGTCTCCACTGCGGCTGTAACAATCGCTGCTGGTTCGGCGGCGACAACCGGCACTTCAGCCACCTGTTCCTGCTTGGGTTCAGCCTTCTCCAGCACCTGATCCTTTGCCTCCGCTTTGCTCTCGGTTCCTTCCTTGGCTGGCTCCGGCTCGCCCACTTTGCTATCATCCGAACTCTCCGCTGGAACAGAATTCTTCCTGAGCGGTGATTTCACTGGGGTCTCTGGGGTCTCTGGGGTCTCTGGGACTGGAGCATCAACTGGACTCGGGTCGGCTTTCGTGGCCGCACGTTGCTTTGACCCTCGCCATGCCTTTTGGATTGTTGTAGCAGCTTTGACTTCCTCCACCATTGGCGACGGCTCCTCGACTGATGACGGCTCCTTGACTGATGACGGCTCTTCGACTGATGACGGCTCCTCGACTGGTTGTAGCTCCTCCACCGGTACCACAACTGGACTGACGTCGGCTTTCGTGGCCTCACGTTGCTTCGACCCTCGCCATGCTTTTTGGATCGTTGTAGCAGCTTTGACTTCTTCCTTCTTTGGTAGCGGTTCCTCAACCACAATTGGGGTTGGTTCAGCTTTCGCAGTCTCACGCCGTTTTGACCCCCGCCATGCTTTCTGGATTGTCGTGGCAGCCTTGGTTTCCTGTAGCTCGGTTTCCTCGTGAAGCATCCGCTTGATATCATCCTGTCGGGCATCCTTCTCAGCATCCTTAAGTTCCGTAAGACTGGGGGATCTCGGAGGAGCGGTGGCTACCTCAGAGAACTCTGGACGAAGCTCAGTAAGAGACTTTGACTGATGCCGGTCAAAACTGGGGCGTGTGTTGACATCCTCAACTTCTAGCTGCGCGCGGTCCACACTAGCGGGATTGGGGGACGCTGGTGTAATGGCCACCGTGGGTAATCCTCGGTTCGATGGTTCCGCAGCTTCCTGTTCTAGATCCGTATCATTGTCAGATTCCTTGCTCTTTCCCTTATCCATCGCTTCACGATAATCCAGATCCTCCACCTCTCTTTCCTCCACCTCATCTTCCTCCATCTCCGAACCCGATTCGACAAAATCGTCATTATTTGCCGACGACCCTACGGAAGCTGCATAGCTCCGTTTCTCCCTAGCGAACCCTGCAGCCACAGTAACAACGTCGTTAATAACCTCTCGAGTCGATTTAACGGTGGTAGCAGTTATATATCTACCTAACGCCCAGAGCGAAGCCAGGAAACTGCCCCCGGACTCGTTGATGCTTGGCGCCGGCTTCATTGTAGTCCGGACTTGGTCTCCTTCTCGGTCCCGCTCTCCTCCGGTAACTCCCAGGTCTAGTGCCCCCGCGTCGCCACTTCTCAAAACAACCGAAACTGGCCTGCTCCGTACCGACTCAGCGTACGAGTCGTCCGAGCCCATGTAAGCCATTAGACTCTTCCTCGCCTCGCCGGGTGAATATGACGACCGGTTTGCAGAGTAGGGTGTCTCGTTAGACTGTGGAAACTGGTTTGAATACAGTCCAATCAGGGATTCGGAGGAGCAAGGCGAAATAGTGGGAGCCGAAGTGACTGGTGGAGGGGCCGCGGCAGATATGGGTCTTCGGCGGCCTGCAAAGAAGGCGTCCAACATATTGTCGCGGTTGTCGGAGTTGTTTGTGTGGTTGAGAAGTGACGAGGAGTCGTAAAATCGAAGGAAGAGTGTTGGGAGGGGACTCAGGGAATGTAAAACGGGCATACAGTGCTTATAGGTAGCTCCACTGCTGCGAGCAAGGAATAAGATAGCCGATAACAGCTTTAGTTCGGGGCGCAAAACGCACGGAAAAAAATGCGAGCTTGTATCGGAATGGCAAGGCTGGCGAAATGGCTCACCGACTCTGAATACTTCGTGACCGTTGATAATCTGCGGTTGTGCTCATGTGTGCAGGCGAAACGGTTGTAGCTATCCCCGTTTTATGAATAGCTTTATAATAGCTGAAACTCCTCTTCAATTCTGACGACGTGGTTGGTGATGGCGGTGGTGATGGTGAATTGTTCCGTACATATGGAGAAGGTATGCGTGCGTTGTGTGCCCTGCCTCCACGTCGCGTTATCACGCAGCAAAGGATGCAGCAGCGACGCATCCAATTGCAACGATCGCTTCGCATGCGGCATTCCTGAGTGGTGTATCACACTAGAGTAGGTGCTGCCGCACACATACCTCCTTGACTTCACTGGCTGTGTGTGGACATGCCTAATCAGAAACATGCAGTAACAACCCGAGGAACGGTTTGGATGGCAGCCACGTCAGCCAGCGCGATCCACCATTGACACTTCTGAATCCACAGCGCCAAATGAAAAGAGATCTGCCAACCTAATTCTGCTGCCGTTGAAAGGTTTCGAGAACACGAATCCATTTGAACACGCGCACAACCGACGGAACGTGACGACGAAGAACATCTATATATCGTCATAGCTAATTCTGCGACATGGAATAATGCCGGCCGGAGGTGACTTGGAATTGTTTCAACACCCCCAAAAATATGCAAGGGTTAGGTCTGGGTGGCCTGTCTTATCGCTGCAGCACGCAACTGTCACAAGCCAACAGAAAAATCTTGGTGTCTGGTATGACTGGACCACGATAGCTCTCTAAGTGGTTGGCACGGAAGGTGGCAAAACAGATATCGGCAGGAGGGCGATAAATCGAGAAGGTGCAATGCTATGCGGTTGCATAATCTAGAGTAGAGCAGGGCGGGATATGAAGAATTGCAGCCTTAGAATAAACCGCCCAAAATTTATCGGCTTTTCATCGCTATGCACAAGATCTCAAGAGTCAATTTCTCCACAACGAACATCAAATATTGTGTGGGGAGCAGGGAGTGATGGGATGGAAGTGCAATTCTTGCAAGCATGAAAATTTCGTGGTCCGTTTGCAAATGCAGCAACTCCCCACGCGGCATGCATCGCGACCACGATCGAACGTCACAGTTGTTTTTCTCCGATCATGTCTCATTTTTCACGATTCGACGATGTCCTCTCGCGTTGAGCGGTAGTCGCGCGAGGTGTAACATAACTGAGGCGACTTTTTCATCAGTGGTTAAAAGGAAGGTACACCGCGAATCTGAAGCGAAGCGATTCCCGAGCAAATATTTGAAGGTTTTTTCGGCACATTGCTCGGTACCGAAGTAATACAGAGAGGCGGTGATGCGAGTGAGACGGACCGGGTCGGATGCGGCTGTATGCCAAAATGCCGGGAGCGCATGTGCAGCATGCCCATTCCAATTAAAAAGGAAAACTCAGCATCGGAAAAGCGACCTCTGGAATACGATATGTAGGGTAGCCATCGACTATAAAGCGGTATCAGAAGCGTTAGGTCAGTCCGCATTGAATTGTTCCACTTACTCACATCAGCGCTTAGAATCCGTATTCTGCAACCTGGAAAAAAGCCGTGTCCTGAACACGCCGCTACCCCGCCGATCCCAGCCAGCCACCGGGAGCCGTCAATCTAGAACGCCGTCAGCCCCGACGCATATAATTTTTTAATTCGGAGAACTGTGCGGAGTTTCATGCCCGCTGATCTCTTCAATACTTGTGGTAAGGCGCTACTGTGGCATGTGGGAACGGGGTTGGCCACTGATGAAAAGTGACAATAGATATGCGGTGATCAACCCGTGAAGAACCGCCGCTTCTTTGCTCTGGACGCCCATCACCTATTCACTCTTCACGCGCAACTGCGATCGGGCTCTTCCGGCCCCCACGCGGTTTCGGCAAGGGTGCCCATGCTGCCTTACTCTATCATTGACGAAGTGACCAACTTTCTGAGCACAAGTGACAAAGATAAAAACTTCGAGCCGAGGCCGCTGGTGACATATGACGTTCGTCTACTCCTCGAGAGTTGTAATGCTGTCACAGTAAGGCTTCTCGGGCATCGCGATCGACGTATGATGGCCGCGAAATAGCGGCGCCACCTATAAGCGGGAGAAACAGTCATCTCAGCACCTGGTTGCAACCCCAGAGAGGCCAAACCTATCGGAGATCATGATGTTGAGACACGTCATGGTCAACTATATTGATTGCTCCGGCGTCGAGAATAAAGCCATGATCTCGGCTTGGATAAGGTGTGGCGTGGTTTCGCAGTTGTAGCAGGATCAAATACTGTCATTTGGTTGTGGGTGGTCCAAAGCTGAGTCGAGCACAAGAATTGCATGTCGCATCACTCGCATCATACTTTGTCGTTTTGTGCCATATGAAAAAGACTGAAAAAAGAAGTTATCAAGGGTGCGGTTGATTGTACTCTACTCTCCGAAGCCTTATACTCCGTTTGATGAAGCCTATTCAGCTGTACATTGATATCACTATGTACTACCGGCTCTCGTATCAGCTAGTCCTGATATCGTATCATGTTTCTAGAGCAATTTTCGCAAACGCAGGTACCCAATTGCGATGCGTAAAACTGCCCAAGGCACCCACTCTCCGTATGCCATCAGCTTCAGCCCACAGCCCTGTATAACCCTGTATTCCACAATTTCCGGTGTGTGTAACTGTGTAACTGCGGCTTAGAAGGCAACTATGGATAAATATAAGCAACATGGAACAATAACCAAAAATAGCCAATCGTACGCGTTGTAGGATGCAAACAAAAGCGCTTACAATGAGGGCATAAGATTCAAGTGCAGCCAAGTAGTTTACCTATAAGAAATAATATAAGTTTCAATTTTTAGGCCTCCAACTGCATCCACTATTATTTCAGGATACCTTTCTTTTTTTTTGTGGCTCGTCCATCGTTTCCCTATACCAAGAGATTCGAATTATTAGTGTGCTGTGAGGGCTCTCATAGCGATTTTCATAGCGATTTGTATAATAATTGCAATCACTTAAGTACTTTATTTACGTACTCAATAGTTAAAACATTAGTGCTGAGTGTAATGTCAAACAAAAGCAGGGACGTTGGAATAACCCCCGCAGCCAGCCGCACCCAATTTCCTCACATTCACCACTCAAGCTGGCGAAATTTGAACTTCTGTCTCAACCCATGTAACCAACTTTCTAGAAGCTTACAGCAGAAGGTGATCTTGTGATCCCGGTCGTCGGCAGGGCTTAGTTCAGATTATTCTTGTCGAAGTGCGTGAGATAGGCGGGCATGTCTGAATAATTCCCCGAGTCTGCCTTTTGATAGAGGGGAGGAGGGAGGGGCATCTTAGTAGAGAAAGCTAGAGAGGGTACCACTAGAGATAACGCAAGTAGAGAGGTTACTATAAAGTCAATAGGCGCCAGCAGCAAACACGGCTTGATTCCCTGAATATATCTATACCAACATTATCACCACCACGGCCAATCCCAAACAAACAATCACCGTTCTTACCAAAACAACAATCAGAAGTAAGAGAAGGTATATGACCATGGCTCCCTCAACCAGCACTCCGCGTTCTAGGACTCCCGACCTCCCTCCAAAAATCCTCAAATCGCCCCCCCGCACCTACTCCATCGGTGGCACGCCGTTAAAGCCCGCCGACTACTCCGCAACCGTGTCCACTCCTACCGCTGCCCAGCGCTACCCGCGAATCTCGCGCCCCGTTGCAATGATGCGTCCTACCTACGATGCAGTCGTAATCGGTTCCGGCTACGGCGGTGGCGTATCCGCCTCTCGAGCCGCCCGTGGCGGGAAATCTGTCTGCGTCCTCGAGCTCGGCCAAGAGCGCTGGCCCGGCGAGTACCCAGTCTCAGGGTTAGAAGCTTTGAAGCAAGTGCATATTTCAGGCAACCGCGGGAAGTCCACCCACCAAGTTAAGGATACAGAGATAGGAGACCCAACATCATTGTACCATCTCATCCTAGGAGAGGGACAGAATGCATTTGTTGCGAATGGTCTTGGAGGGACTAGCCTCCTCAATGCTAATATCTTCCTCGAGACTGATAAGCGAACAATGGCGATTGAAAGCTGTTGGCCAGAGGAGCTACGGAGAGACGGCTCGCTAAAAGAGTATTACGACCGCGCTCGGGCGATGCTGCAGCCGGTTCCTTATCCGGAAGATAAGCCGGAGCTGATGAAATTGAATCTACTTAAGAAGCAGGCCGAAAAGTTGGAGAAGGCTGATAAGTTCTATCGACCGCCTCAGACAACCTTTTTTAAGGATGGAGTCAATGCTGCAGGTGTAGAGGTTAGCCGCCGTCACAACTTGTCAGTGAAGTTCTAGTGCTGACAAACCTGTTGTAGATGAAAGCATCCACCCTCTCAGGCCAAGACTGTACAGGCATTAACGACGGCTCCAAAAGCAGCGTGTTGATGAACTATCTCCCCGACGCTTGGAACTGGGGCGCAGAGATATTTTGTGAATGTGAAGTCCGGTATATCAAGAGAGATCCTTCGGGAAAGGGATACATTGTCTTCTTTGCTTGGCATGGTAACAAACGGAACCGCGCGAACTTTGAGGATTTGTTCTATAATGAACTAATGTGGGTTCGCGCAAAGGAGCTCTGCTTCCTTGCCGCCGGGACCTTGGGGACAACCGAGATCCTGCTTCGCAGCAAGGAGTTGGGACTTAAGATGAGTCCCAGGGTTGGAAGTGGAATGAGCGGCAATGGCGATATCTTGGCCTTCGGATACAATACGGATGAGATCGCCAACGCTATAGGCCGCCAAAATCCGCCGAAGGATGATCTTCTCCGTCCAGTCGGCCCCACAATCACCGGCATCATCGACATGCGAGGTGAAGACGAAGCCAAGGATGTTCTCGACGGGTTTGTTCTCGAGGAGGGTGCTGTGCCGGAAGTCTTAAGCCAATTCTTGCAAGCCATGCTCCAACTTACCCCGGGCAAGGTATACCCAGAGGACAATGCATCTCAAAGTGCATACAACCGACTCCGTAGGTTCCTTGCAAAGGCGGAAACCAAAATAATGGGCCCGTATTCTCCTGGCAGCAGCATCAATCGTACCCAGATCTACCTTATCATGTCACATGACTCGAACGAAGCCACCCTAACCCTCGAAGGAGACAAAGCATATCTTCGCTTTCTAGGGGTGGGAAGGGGCAAGCACGTCGAGGAACTCAACAAGTTTCTGGCCAAGGCGACGCATGCCGTCGGAGGTGTCCTGGTGAACTCGCCATTTTATGCATTCAAATATGCGGGACTTGGAGAGGAACAGATCACAGTACATCCAATTGGCGGCGCGAATATGAGCTTTGATGGAACGGGTGAAGGCGGTGTGACCAACCATATGGGCGAGGTTTTCACTGGAGAAGGAGCCGAGGTATATGACGGCCTTGTATGCGTGGACGGTTCCGTGATCCCATGTGCATTAGGTGTGAATCCTTTTGCTACTATCACGGCGCTCGCAGAGAGAAATCTTGATTGTCTGGCAAAGAAGAACGGATTCGCAATTGACCTTAAGACGAGTAACGGCAAACTTGACCTGCTGAACGGAACACCGAAAGTGAGCTGGCCATTGACAAAGGATATGATGGAAGCGCAGAAATCCATCTTAGATGCAGCGGGAGAGAGTGGCGTGAGGTTTGCGGAGGTTATGGATGGACACATGTACGTGGGAGACGAAATCGAGGACTTTAAGGTCGCAGAGAAACATGCAATCGGTATCGGAAGTACTGCAAGGTTTTTCTTGAGCGTTGACACCTACAGCACTAAAAATCGTGAGTCTTCTAGGCCTTTGTCTGATACCTATGGAAACGGCTAACTTGCACTGTCCCTAGTTGTCACTCGATCCGATCATGCCTCAATTGCAACCGGCACCTTCACCTGCAGCGCCCTCAGCAAAGATCCGTTCATGGTCCTCCGTGGCGAAGTCCAATTCTTCTCTCAGGATCTCAGCACCGCCGACACTAAGAACCTGGCGTACAAGTTCGACATGGTCGGGACCGATGGCCAACTGCTCCACTTCAACGGGTATAAGATCATTGATTCCAATATAGCCTTCTCCCCATCAAAAACCTGGAAGGCAACAACCACGCTGTATATTACCATCACTCGTCCCGACAAGTCCGTAGTAGGTCGTGGAATACTGCACATTAGCGTCAAGAACTTTGGGGACGAGCTGAAAGGCTTCGGTGCGATCGGCGCTCCAGGGAAGTTGGTCAGGCTCGGTAGCATCAAGCGGTTCCTGTCATTCTTTAGCCTTCAGACAGCAGCATACTTCTTTTCCCCATTGAGAGCTCTTCGATATCCAAGTCCTGCCGCAACAACTAGAGAATTTACCCCTAAGGTTTCGCCGACTAGTGTCATCACTTTAACTGCGCAGGATCAGGTTCAATCCACCTTGCACTGCTGGACCCCGCTACTGAATAACCCCGATCTTCCCCCGATCTTGTTCGTTCCTGGAGCTTCGGTTGATGAACAAATATTCGCTCTTCCCACAATTGAGACAAACGCCATTGAGTTCTTCCTCGGGAAGGGCTACAGATTGTACGCCATCACTCACCGTGTTGGGAAGACTGAGGTAGCGAAGGAGGGATACACGACGTATGACGCTAGGTTAGACATTAAGGCCGCCATGGAGTATGTGAGGAACGAAACGAACCAGGAAAAGATGTATTGCATCGCGCATTGTGCCGGGTCGGTCGCTTTTTCGATGGGACTGTTGGATGGGACGATTCCCTCGAGTTGGGTGAAGGGGATAACGGCTTCGCAAGGTAAGAGCTCCATATCTTCCTCTACTTTCCAAGATGTTGTAGGATTCCCCTCCCCCAATCGTTTTCAGATGCGCTGGTGTCAACACCGCAGGCCTATCTGGATCACATAGAGGTGAATTCGTGTCCTCGAGCGGCTCGTTCCCTTGATGCAAACGGGGATCCGCAAGGGTGTCTGGGAGTTTATCTGCCCTTAATCTTCCAAGGGCGCATTATGTGGACGCGTCAGCTAACTTTGATAGTGTTTTTCAGTCCCAAGTTTGCGACCGTCAACATGCTTAAAGCAAGGTCACCAGTCCGGCTGCCATCGGTGTATAAGAAGCTCGCTGGTGACTGGTTCGACTGTGTGTCCTCGACAAATGACGCTCTGGTTCAGAGGTTGACCGATCAGCTGCTGAGGTTCTACCCCGTGGGTGGAAGGGACGAAATATGCAATTCGACGACATGCCACCGTAGTGAACTCGTATTTGGAAGGTTCGTTCGTGCCTTATGCAACCCTAAGTATCTGTGCTCCATCAGAAATCTAACAATTGCCGAAAATTAGACTCTGGTGCCATAAAAAGCTCAATTCAGCCACACACGACTACCTGTCCAATATGATTGGGGGAGTCTCAATGAAGACTCTCGAAAACCTGATGTCTGCCGGAACTCATGACGCTGCGATGGATAATGACGGAAATAACCTCGTCACCGAATCGAATCTTACTCGACTGAAAGGTCTACCAGTTTTATTCATCCACGGCTCGAGTAATGCAGTATACACACCCGAGAGCACGGAGATTTCGTTGGAAACGCTTCGAGACACGTTTGGGCCGCAAAAGTATGTCGAGCGTCAGATATTGTAAGTAATCTCACCCTCTTCTTGTCAGTCCCATCGAAAATGCACACAATATACTCACGATTCTTTCTTTCATCTGCATAGTCCTGGATACGGTCACCTCGACTGTTGGATGGGGAAAAATGCCTACAAAGATATCTACCCTCGTGTCCTGGATCATATTGAGGACGTGATAAGGCCACCTTCGAATGGTGGAGTATTGGCTACTGGAGATTAGAGGCATGTAGTCCATGATACGTGGCTTCTGTGTTGCAAGGGAGGAATGGTTGAAGGAGTAGCGGGAACAACCTATTACACTGAGTGGGAAGATTCCTACAACTGGCTACTTCCCGTCTTCGATAAAAAAGAAAAGAGGGGGGAACGAGGCGCTGGGTGGTTAAATCTGCCAGTGATAAGCTCATTGGCTTGGTGTGACCAGCTCCACTCCATCCCCGCTCGAATTAAGTCCCGTGGAAAGGGATAGATGAGGACGAAGAGGGTGGCATTTACCATAATCACTTCTTAGTTCATAATGTAGAAGTTCATTTCTTTACGAGACTTGTAATTCAGGCAATGGACATGGTACTTGGCGTTCTGTGTGCTTTTATTGCTTATTCTCCAGAAATTTGGGGCGACTGCAAAGTATTCATTTCCAAGATGAACCTAAAGAGCCAGAAGATGACATGAGGGGTCATCCGTTCTCTCCATCTGCACAAGTTCGTAAGGCATCTTCGCGGTGATCCATGGCGTTCCTAGTAAGGTGTCACCCCCTCCCACAACGCAGCTACAGATCGCTGATGGCCCTGAAAATCCATTCATGTCGACGGCAGTGAAAGCCGGTCGGTAGTCCTCGCCAAGGGAGGAAATAGAAGTGAAGGAATATCCCAACCCTCCAATTTCTTCTCCAAATCGGTAGGACTAAATCAATTGGGCCTCATCTAGACGCCATGATCGCTCTGAAAGAGGATAAAGTTTGGCGATCTGGAGCAAGATAGAAGCTGTTGAGGTGGCCGAGGGCTGAGTGTTGCTGCAGAACGTGCATATTATCATTAACGCGTTAGCTGGCGTTTGCTTGTTGGAGGCAGTGATTCGCGCTCGAGAGTGAGTCCCATGACTCGAACAAGGAGAGTTTTCGGATACGTCTGACCCACATCTGATTGAGTAGCGATAGACTTCGCCTTCGCGGTAGACTTGCCACATGTGTTGAGGATTGTCAGTCCTCCGCGGGAACGGTACAAGCCTAGCATATATCGGCAAAGCTTCGCATAAGTAATTAACTATGCGCTATTTTGGATTAATAACTGACAGCTGGATAGCTCTGGTCAACCGCTGGAGAACTAGAAGATAATTTTGTCGTGAGAATTGATTCATCGGGTCTCACTCGCTATAGATGGCCTTGCTACGTATACGTGCAATGAACTGAACCAGACAAACGCCAGTCAAGTGTGGCAAACTTACTACGGATGTCTAGCGCGATGAGCCACTTGTCAAAAGTAAATCCGAAGGTGCTGGTAGTTGGGTACCCACTACCGTTGGTTCGCCGTTCATATCTCAGCTCAGTACATGTGCATTGACTGCCCTGCCCTGCCACAGTTCTGCGCCACCGGCTCTTCAACATGAAGAAGCCATCGCAATGCCCAGTGGTAAAAAATTTCGAGCTAACCAAAGACAACCGAAAGTCCACGGTTACCGTAGCTAAGGTGGGAATGCTGATGCAGGGTCGAAGATTCGAGAATGCCATGTTCTTCAGCCACATCCGTAGCTGGCAGATGCATACACCATCGTAAATCGGAGGTTCGGATAACATGTGACTTAGTCGGTTAGATAAAATCCCTTGTAACCTAAAAACACAATTCTTAACCCAAAGGTTTCTCGTAAAACATTAAACAGTGACATGGCAGGGCGACGGGGCGAACGTCAGTGGCGACTATCCGAGAACTTGTTGAGAGGATGTACAGTCCCATCAGTTCCCAGAAAATTTCACTATCCGAACCGCGGAGCCACCACGGAGCTGTACTGACGATCAGTGGCCCTCAACACCTCGTTTTTGCCGGTTGCTTTAGTGTCGGCGAAGCGATCACAGGGGATAGAGAGGAAATGACGCAAACACTGTATTTTCGTGATAGTTGGATATATGATAAACGTACCCCCAGTGTTCCTGTGGTCAAGTATAAATCTCATCCAGTGGACCGTTGCGACAGCCATTGAGTGCATTCCAGCAAAATTGCCCGAACAAACTAAGGCAACCGGCTAAAGTGGCGAAGAAAATCGGACGTATTTCCCAGCCAATCAGATAGAGTTAAGCATAGTGTGGCTGAGGAGATACAAACTGCGGGTCCCCTCAGGGTCTAGGTCACTCCGACGCTTGGTCAATCATTAAAGGTCCTTATCGAACGTGTCAATGGTTGTCATAAGGCACCCAAGCGCATATACAGTATCTTACCTTTACTTGCTCTTCCTCACAGACATTCTCCTACCCCTCTTCACCCCTTCCCCTCCACCTCCTTCTCTACCACAACCACCTCTTGCTGCTGTTACTGTCAGTCATTTACTCTCATTATAGTTCTGGATAGAATTCGACTACGTACTGGTCTTCTGTCGACCGAGCCTAGCGCAATACCGAATTCCTGCAATTGCATTTCGCAGCGGTTTTAACCTTTCGAATACGCTGTTGTCGCTATCGATCGCCCTTCGAAGCCAAGAAATAACCTCGGAAGTACCGACACTTCATCCATCGGTCCCTGCCAATCTTCCTGGCAGTTAATATCATGGATGATCACTTCACGAACGACTCGATCCTCGGATTCCAATCAGAATCGTCTCAACCAGAAGAACGACTGCAACGACTGCAGCGCCTGCAACAGCAACAGCAACAGCAGCAGCCCGAAGGCAGTGGAAACTTCAAATATCCTTCCAGGTCAACCCGACGAACCCGGCTTAGCAAAGAGGAGCGTACGGAACGTAAAGACCGTTACGATCGAATCGAAGCTTTGACACGGGAGTTGACAGTTGCAGTTCGAGATGAGATGACGCGCAGAAAGGAGCTGTGGGATGTGGAGGGTGATCGTGAGGAGGAGGAGTTTTGGGAAAGCCGGAAGCAGGAGGTATATAAAGGGTTGGAAGAACTTGCCGGGGAAATCCAACGGGCCTTCCGAGACCGTAGGAAGGAGGCAGTGTTAGAGATGTGGAGCAAAGAGTTGGAGGAGCGAAGGGCAACATCGAGCGCTGCAATGCGGCCTGAACGAAGTCGCCGAAGTTCGGGGAGAGACGAAGGTTGATATTGGCGTGACAAGCAGATTGGATATGGGCGCAGTTTGGTTAGCATTTTCAATGGAGTTCAAAACGGTATTTCTGGTATTGGGTAAGTATTGTGTGGTAGACCGTCGACATAGAATGATTGGAGTATGTGTGGACTTGCGTCTTTCGTGCATGGATCTTCTTGTGTGTCCTCCGTATTAGTTCAGTGTTGAAAGAATGCATCCTCTATCTTAAAGCTATACTTCTGTTTACTAGTGACCAACTTGAAAATCGTTAAAGCGATGTGGTTAACAGAACACCGGTGATAGGCAGGCTTATAACGGGTAGCCAAACAGGGTTTGGAACGGACTAATCACCACCGATCCCTATACGACAATTCCGACCAACATTCCACTAAGGGTTGGCGGCTATGAACGTGGAACTGGAAATATATGTAAAGCCCTGACCTAGGCCGTTATCAGCACCATTCATCCGTGGCGATTGCGGTTGGGATGAAATTGCAATATTAAGGCCTGCCTTGGGTCAATACATTACCAGATTCCAAGGATCCACACCGCAACGTCGAATAGACTCGGTATGTACGAAAGCGCCCTGTCACTCTCCTAGGATTTCTCTGACTTAGGAGAGTTGGCACCTTTTTACAAGAAAATCCTTGATAAAATTGATAAAACGGCATGTGGCTGTGACGTCAGTCGAACGTTGATTTGTTTGCCTCAGGTTGTAGCTGCGTCGTACCGAGTGAGTTCCTATGCAATTTCTTCGAGATAAACCAGCAGGTTCATAGTCAATTTGTCTAGAACTGAGTGATCGGACGAGTCGATTAGCAAGCGGACGTCGTGTGAAGCCGGGGTTCATCCCCAGCCAGGCGCTCGGGGTTCCTTTATATTCAACACACCTGTATCCCCGATCTGATGCAATGTTTCCTGTATAAAAATACAGGGTTTTCATTATGTTGATCAATCTGGGATCCTATTCTCCGAAACCAAACTAAGTATGCCGCTCCTGGCACCCATTGATCGTCGAGACATCTCTCATCTGATCGTCGAGACATCTCTCATCTGATCGTCCCGAGCTTATCTGCGGCATTGACCACAGTACTCGACTAAGCTGGTAGTACTGTTTTTCAAATGTCTAACCAAAGGGCTCGTGGCCGATATGTCTTCCGTCCTCATTTCTCGCAGCCAGCTCAATATACGTATACCGCTCAAGCTCGGCTAGAAACTCCGCTGTATTCAGGAATGGGTGTAATGATGCAGCGACTTCGACCTCCAACCAGACGATCCATGTCATCAGGGTTTCCTTTAGGGTTATTCGTTTGATCAAGCCTGCCTCTATAGGAAAGGTGTGTAACTATGCTGAGCACGCCACATCACTCAACCTTTAGAGACTACCTATGAGATTGGTGTCGATCCTTTCCATTTTCAGCACTTCATTTACAACACATACTAATAGTCCTGCCTTCTTGGCCCACTCGCGTCCATTTCAAGACAACACTAACCGGCTGAAGGATCTCGAGATCTTGTCGCCGGCAATAGATCGGGGGGACTTTAGAGGATGACGTTGTAGAGGGTTGCCTGCATCTTGCTTCGCGCCTAATCATACGTCTGTGGATGTGCCTGTACTCCTGGAAGTTTTGGGGCGGAAATTTGGGGTACTCTGAAATACTCACACAACGGCGGAGCAGCGTTCATTTATACATGAAACACATAACGATAAACGTAGCATCCCTGAGTAGCCAGCCCTCTATAACACTAATTTGGCTGTTATCTCAATGGTCGTGACCTCTACTAGGCATTTTGCGTCCTAATGTAGATATATGGTGGCAACATTCCCCGCTGCTTATATTTCATTCTATCGTAGTAATTTTATACTGTATGTTCTAGTCCCTGGCATGCGACTTTATTCTAGCCTCTTACTCGGAATTGTGGGGCATACCCCATTTGCACAATTCAGGACGACATATACTGATTTGGAACTGATCACCGCCGCACCAATTTTTTTGCCTGCGCTGTCCCCTCAGCGACACCATATTTTGCGCAGATTTCTGCAGCCAATGCCATGTGCACGTGACATCAAATGCATTTACTTATTCTGTATGCAACGTTTTCATTGAAATTTTCACCCAATGTGATCCTCCGCAGCGCAGCACCCTTTCGCCTCAACGGGCAATCTGCTCCCTGGGAAAGCTCTATTTGCCACTTAGAATCCGCTCAACAGAAGCAATTTTGCTCTTGGCAGTCTCGTGCTTGTCCGTTCTGTTTCCCCGCATCAGCCATCTCTCCAGAACTTCTGGGCGGCATACTCTAGACTCACCTTGACCCAACCCTAATATCGGTGTGAACCCTCACGATGCCCTGATCGTGTAGCATTCCATGAGCCTGACCGATGACTTTCATCACTAACCTCGCGATCAGTACCCAACCCCATCCCCCCTAACTATCCTGGAACATAATTACCGGCGTCCCAACTACCCTCTGAATAGTCTTCTGATCAGCATTCAATTCTTCCCTGTAAGCGCACGCCAACCAGAATCTTTTACCAACAGTGGTTCCATTTGCATGCATATGGTACTCTAGACCGCTCTCTTTCAAGAGAGTCTGGACTTTTGCAATGTACGGGCTCACAGATGCACTGTCAACACCCATCTGTTTAAATTACGTTAGCCGGGCTCAGGGCCGATGTGACTGCAGCGATGCACACTGGAATCAAACAAAAGTCTGCACAGCAGTGTGGAGGAGTCTTGATAGTGGCGGTAGACATCGTGATCGTGAGCAGTCTGGAGTAAAGCTGAAGTTGATTCGGGAATGCGGAGGTTCAGATCTGCAGTGTTGTTGCTAGTTGGAAGCGGGGGTCTAGCTGAGGTTGTGTTGCCAAGCATGTATGTAATCAGAGGACACACCGGATGAGATTCTGAAAGTTCAGGGAGGAAAGGTACTACTGAAGTTACTCGCAGCTGCCGTTATGTATCTATCCGGATATTCCGGGGCGGGGTCGCTCTAGTGCAGTTACTCCGCTTGATCAGTAGGTTGGGAAACAACCCCGACGTGGATTGCATGTTAACGTTGATCCGCCACCCGTACGAGCATATATATTCGGGCATCTTACCCTCAGTATGCAACTGTAGTCTATCGCTCTTGTTAATAAGGGTAATGTGGAGAAGTGACTTTGCCACAAGTCTTTCCGCGGAAGCCACGGTTCTTACCCATGTTTCGAGCGGATGTGTATTACTCGCAAACTGTACATAAGTATCTCGAGTAGCTAGAGTGGGTTCCGATGAGATTTTGGTTGTGGTAGATCTTCAATACTGAATACCCAATAGTCGCTATAGAATCTTTCGGATGGGTAACGTCTGAAGTATCGTGCTCGGTAGAGCAATCTTGGGACTGATATGTACCCAAACCTGTTGTGATTATGAAAGTTAATTGCTATGGTGACTTTACCTTCTATCACTTCACCCTACATAACGCTATAATAGAAGGCCGCTCGAAATAGCGCCTCGATTGAGAAGATGTCCACGCCCGGACACCCGCTTTTATTACAGTCGGGTTCTCCATCATTCTGACACAAGTTAGCGATGTGTACAAGCTTACTACGTGGTTTGCCTTCCAACGGGTGAACTGTATAGGTATTTATAAATATCTTTCAGCTCTCTTTATTCTAGGTTTGGGATGGCCGCCGTCTAGACCATCTCTAACAGACTCAGTCAGCCCCCAGCAGCACTTGCAATTGGAGTTGGTTCATGAACTTTGGAACCAGCCCTATAGCTCTGTTTCGGTCAATCAGCCAATCACTGTTTGGGGTCAGATTTGCGGCCACTTCCAAGATCGCAAGCTCTTTGCTTCTTAACTGTAGGACAGTGGGCGCACTTACATGGGCGGTTACTCTATATGTGGATGAGATCTACAGATGATAGGGGAGTTGAAATCGAGAGTTGTTTTAGTGCTAGATCTGAATACGGTTAACTCTATGAGTGTAGCTTCCTGCGGTATGTCTATAGAATTAGGGAGTCCTTTGAAGTGGTTGTTAAATTGGCTTCTGTAAACACATTTCTACTCCTGCACTCCTGTTTTGTCTTCTATATGCGAATACTAAATGCTGTGACCACAAACGGCTAAATACGACATTGCAGTCACTGGGGGAGCTCTGTCAATACGGCATTAGCTTGGATTAACCCTATAGAAGAATGCGGCAGCCGAGAAAGTGTCCGATGAGATGGCGAACTCTGGTCGTTCGTTAATAGCACCAGCCGGCTCGACCGAAAAGTAAGAAGATATGAGTCGGCCCAGGTTTACGGGACTCGGAGTTCGGGCATTGCCGAGTCCCAGCCCGGGTATCTATCTGCATTACGCGCCAAATCTCATATCCGTGCGCCGGTTGATATAGCAAGACCTCCGGTGACATTTGTATCCCTCCTCTTCCTGGTCAGAACACTACCTTAGGTTGTAGATTTACGCACGGGATCGGCGCTCAGTTATGACATACATTTATTTCGTGATACAAACAGTCCTGGTAGACCGATGACAATTCACTCGCATCCGTATCCCCTTCCGCGAGCTTGATTTGTTTTCTGCGAACCTATAATTACCCGTGGAGCGCTGGGTATCAATTGCAACTGGTGTACGTGCGCAAAGGGAATGTTTCAACGAATGTTTCCCACTTCCACGTCAATACAAGACCCTCATATCTTCCCAATACACACCACTACTCTCACGCACCGCTCATCCCAATTTCCCCAAAAAAACAAAAATTCCCCGATATCGATCAAAACCACGTGGCGTTACCCGGGTAACCTCTCACTATTTCCCAGCTATTTTTTCCGGCGCAAGCTCCATAGCTCTCCCTACAACCCACAACCACAACAATGCCCCCCAAAAAAGCACTCCTCGAAGCGGCGAACGTAATACGCTTCGGCCGGATGCGCAACCACCTAAAAATGGGTGTCGTCGGCCTCCCGAACGTCGGAAAATCCTCGCTCTTCAACCTCCTAACCTCTCAAGCCGCTGCGGCTGAAAACTACCCATTCTGTACTATCGAGCCGAATGAGTGCGCACATTTCCTCCCTCCCGGCCCCCGGTACTAACTTGTGTGGTTCCGTAGAGCCCGCTGCCCCGTCCCCGACTCCCGCTACGACTTCCTCACAGACCTCTGGCAGCCGGCTACAAAACACCCCGCCTACCTTTCAATCACTGATATCGCGGGTCTAATCGCCGGAGCGTCCGAGGGTGCCGGTCTCGGAAACGCGTTTCTGTCTCATATCCAAGCCGTGGACGGGATCTACCATGTAGTGCGTGCGTTTGAAAACAGCGATATCGTCCATGTCGACGACAGTATTGATCCGGTGCGGGACCTGGGGACGATCAATGCCGAGCTGTGTAAGAAAGATCTTGAGATTGTGCGGCGTGGAGTTGAGGCGGAGGGGGTTGTGAAAAAGAAGGCGGGTGGGAAGGGGGATGCTATGTTTGATGAGGTAGCGGGGAAAATGACGGGTTTGCTGGAGAAGGGAACGCCGGTTAGGGATGGAACTTGGAGTAATCCCGAGGTCGAGTTGATAAATGAGAAGTTTAGACTGATTACGACCAAGCCGATGATATACCTCGTCAACCTCTCGCAGAAGGACTATGTCCGGAGGAAGAATAAGTGGTTGGGGAAGATCCAGGGGTGGGTACAAGGCAACGGCGGCGGGTCGGTAATCCCAATGAGTGTGGAGTTTGAGCAGGCGCTGTGGGAGAAGCGGGAAGGTGGGGATCAGCAGACAGTGGAGACGTTTTTGAAGGAAACAGGGGCGGAGAGTGTGTTGCCGAAGGTTATTACGCAGGGTTTTAAGCAGTTGGGGTTGATATACTATTTCACAGCGGGGGAGAAGGAAGTAAGATGCTGGACGATTCGGGAGGGGACACTGGCTCCGCAGGCTGCCGGGGTGATTCATGGGGACTTTGAGAAGGGGTTCATTAAGGCGGAGGTCGTGGCTTATGAAGATTTTGAGAATCTGTGTGGTGGGAAGAAAGGGATGGCAGAGATTAAGGCCGCGGGGAAGTATAGACAGGAGGGAAGGAACTACGTTGTCCAAGACGGAGGTATGTACCCCACCAAATAAATGATGCTGAGATGGATGTGGGACTGATTGAGATAGATATTATACATTTCATGTTTAATGTTACGGGCCAGAAGAAAAAGTAGATATCCATCCAGTACAGGAGGAGGGATAGAAAAGTTAGTATAGATACCTACTTATCGTTACATCTAGATAGACGATCACTATAGATAGTTTGTGCTTCAACCAAGCGAGGTATGAAAATCAATGCTAGTGATCAGGACGAGAGATATGACCGAACGCTGGTTAAACCAACTGGCCTGCTATACTTACCCAAAGATAGCGTTCTTATATCTATAGTTCACATCTTCTGGATAAGGGCACATGCTACCAGGACTACATTCATATTCAAAGTCCGAGCCCACTAGACAAAAGTGCTGCGTGGCCAACACTACATGACATGGAAACGACTTCATGTGTTCAGTGCTTCACGGGTGTTAGGAAGCCGGGGGAGGGACGCTGAGGCTCATGTTATGTCACTCCCGACAACAGAAATATCGGCCATGAGGCGGGATATCCGGGAGCACGGGACTGACAACTACGGGACGCGGCATTTCGATACGGTTTCAACAACTTGTCTCTAATATGATTAAGCAAAGATACAGTAGTCCCCCCATCGCAACCTCTACTCTCACAGTTCACAAACCCCCCCTTCCCTCCCCTCATACCACCCCTCCTCGATCAACCCCCTCTCTGTATCCATCCAATACTCCCTTTTCCCACCCTCCATCGTCTTCATATCCAAATCACCAACCCCACACTCCACCGCTCCATCCACATCCATATCCACCCTAAGAAACACTGTCAAATCCCTCACAGTCATCGCATCCGTGAACCTCTCTCCCATATCCCCCAGCGGTCCCTCAGGATCCAACCTCTCCTGCAATCCCTTCAATACCGGCATCAACTCACTCTCCAACACCCAAGCGACCACTTTCTCCTCCAACCTCCCCCTCTCCTCCTCCCAGCTCCCGCGTACCTCAAACCCCTTTGGCGCTTTGGTTGGGAGAAGATACCCCAACGCCTGCTGTACGCGCGTCTTCTCCCCTGACGCAAGATCAAGCGGACAAAACCCCTCCTTTGCGCCCTTCTTAAGTCGCAGCGCGCACGTGCGGCAACACTTCGCGGTAGCAGGGGCCGAGGGGGACTGGACGACCCACTTAGGCTTAAACTCGACCAGTAACTGTCGCGGGGAGTGCGGCGTCATATCCGCGACCAGAAAACCAAACTCCTCTTCCGTCTCCAAATACATTCCTGCGCGTTTCTTCGGTCGTTTCCCCTCCGCCTCTAGTTTCTTCAGTCGCGCATTTTCAGCTGCAAGGAGGTCGGGTGGGAGACGGATGAGTGTTGTTTTAACGAGGAGGTGGGACGGGAACAGCGGGAGCGCGGTGTGGGAGAGGTAGTGGTACGCCTGCAGGTTTGGTTGGGCGGAGGGGAGGGTCTTTCGTAGGCGGAGGAGGCGCGCGTGCGTGAATGCCGACGCGGGGGTGAGGCGGTAGATGATGTTTGCGGCGCCCTCGGCAAGGTATGAGAGTTCGATTCCGTCGGGGAGGAGGGGGACGGCGGAGAGATCGGGGGTGGTGGCTGTCATTGATGGCGGTGAGAAGCGGCGAAAGATGCGCACGAAAAGGAAGAGGGAGAGCGCGATGGCTGCGCTTGCGATCAGAACTGGGGGCGATGCGACAGATATCATCGCTCAGGGCGGTGGTGGAGGGAGCCGAAGGAGACGAGAGAATGCTAGGGACGCCAGGTTGTCTTAAAGGCTACGCTGCAAAGGCGGTGAGAGAGGAGCGTTTTCGCGAGGTGGGAGGGGGAGCGCTGAGACTCGCGAGAGAGGGAAGATGAGGGGTCTTCAGACAACACCAGAGACATTTTGCGGACATGGCGCCGCATCGAGATATGCACGTGCACGTGCTAGAGTCACAAGCTGGTGTAACCCAGCAGGTCAAGAGAACAAGCTTTATGCACAAGACTTCCAAGCCGAGAGAGAATCTCGATCTCGCAGGAGGAAACGTCTGCTTCCTCATAGAATTTTTTTGCTGGCAACAGATCCCGCCCATGGAAAGATGTCGTTTGCCGCATCCCCTTCAAATATAATATCCTTCTGATTGCACAAACGTTAGCCTTGTTGCGCAATCAGCCAACCACAGCCTCTTAAAATGGAGCAAAATTTGCTAGCCAGTGGCATCGTAACGAAGAGAGCCGTGGGCACACGAACATACGAAGCCGCGCGGCTTACCCATTCGCAAATCTGCCAGGCCGAAATGGCACCCATCCAGGACTTAAGATTAGAGGTTGGGATAGTCTAGACGGGCATCGGTTTTTAAGTGCAAACGAGTGACTATGCATGACTGTTAACTGAGGGTATCCCCCATTTCTTGTCCTACGCGCCGCTCTCTTCCTCTTCTCTCTTCACCATGTGCGGGGTCCTTTGAATGCGCTGCCTTCGTTCTGGATGCTTTAAATGACGATGCATGCAGTCCTTGCAAGTGCAACTGTTTAGTAGTGGCTATGACCGAAGGGCTGCTGAAGCAGTTGGCTTATAGGTGGGCAGCGCAAGTTCTCTACACATTATTTCAATGATCGTCAAGTGCTGCTGGTTTCGCAGTATATGTCTACGTATAGAGTACCCGGTACAACGTACAACGGAACGCTGCGCAACCTCGAAACCTGATTATCCCATAGTTGGGAAGGCGGAATTCTGTCAAGATTACTGTCTGGTGGCATATTGTGTGGTAGAGTTCTGATGGAGGTTTTTACGCACATATTCCTTGCAATTGGTGTCTATCGCTTAGACGATTGGGAAATGTACATGCATGTCTGCTTAACAGAGGCATTGATATTAAGACCACCTCGCCTTATATAAACCCTTATCGACATATAGTACGCATTAGCAATAGAGTGTAGATTGAAGGCGCGTCGACGTATTCAAAAAGAAACCCTGATACCGTGTTGATTTTATCGTCAGCTTATCTAGGGCACAGCGAGATTTGGGGATGAAGCTGTCTATGGTAATTAAAACTGCATGGTTGTTTATTGAATTTATTGGGTCTTCACAGTAACCGTCACCAGATATTGTGTAACAATGGCAATTAGGGATTGGGCACAAAGAACACGTCATAGAACCCCCCAAATAGGAGTGTCATTCGCAATCGTCAGATCAAAAATTGCACCTGTCAGGGACTTTGGCCTGGAAGATCACTGGCATGCTTTGACTGGAAACAACAAAAGTAACGGCAGAATCTGAGTGTCGCTTATTCGCAAGTGCGTCTATTTGGATGATTCTGCGGATGCGGTTTCGCGCTTGAACACGGTTTATCTCTATGGCAGAGGTTAGCAATGAATGGCACACAGTCAATGAGCTTCTTGTGGGGGGGCAACTTCCTTCCGTCGAAGTTCTTTTCAGCATGATGGCGGAGAGCAGCTCCGAGGAACCGCACATCGGAAAATCTTCCCGCTCTTATTGCCTACTACCCACCTGCCCGCTGGCAGTTCTGTATTGAATTAATTAAGCAGTATATCTTCCGCAGATAAGTATAAACCTCCGAACCCCCACAATGTTCCTCCTGGGGCCAGGCGATCGATAGCTGTCGAGGCTGGTCACCAGCGTAGATGCACCTGTGAGTGATTCCCAAGAGCCGTCAGTAATCTCGGACGCACTTCTGTATGCTGCGCTAAACAGCGGGTGCATAGGCGGTCAATTAAGGAATTTTGGCGGTAGGATCGGCTCGGGATACAAATCCGACCCAAACGCGGCAAAAAATTGACCACCAAGGTAATACCTTAAGTACATGCTGCATAACTACTTATAGAGTAGCTTAGAAATGGTACTCGGCAGGGTGTAAGATCGGATACCCGATTTTCGGTAAGAAACCCGAAACCAGGCATAAACTTGACCTGGAATTAAGTACTTCTCACGGCATCACAGCATTTTTGAGGCTCCGAACAGTCCCCTCAGTCCGCCATGCCAAGAACCAACATAACCACTGCCAGCGCATCGAGGAAGTTTCAAAGAGTGCGGAAAGCAATCCATCTCAGCCTTCACAATCAATACACATACCTGTCTGGTATTATCCAAAAGCTAGACCACGATACGACACTCTGACCTCGTTCTTCCTGCTCAGCCATAATTGACCCAGCAATTGAATTTGAACAAGCACCATGAATGAGAGTGGGCATGAGCGGGGAGGTAAGTTGGACCTGCGCTAATACCTAGTGTGATATTAACTTCTAATTCTTTGCGCGATCCACAGAGAGATATCGCAGACATCTATCTCCTCAGTATCACGATTCCAGGGAGCGCTCAGGCCGCGGGGAATGCCGCCGCGAGCGTACTTAGTCGTCCGGACGGCGGAGATCCAGGAGATGGCGACTACTACGGAGGTACTGGTCGTGACAGGTACAGGGAGCGTGATGAACATTACGGGGGTCATGGGAGAGCAGAAAGAAGTGCCAATAGTGACTACGAGAATGAACGTGGGGACGAGAATCATGATGACCGACCACGTAGAGTTTACGTGCGTTTGGACGGAGCTTTAGCCACTATCGATGACGAGACGATGGTTACTCTGAGCACAACTTTAGCCGCGGCCGGCAAGGGGGTGGGGAACGTTCGGGTCGCAGAGTTAGCGATGACCGAGGAAGAGGTGATGGGCGCTCTGAGAGCAGTCTTAGCCGCGGTCGAAGAGGGGGCGGGCTACGTTCTGAGCGCACCTTTAGCCACAGCCGACGTGGGGATGATGGGCGTTCTGAGCATAGCTCTAAATACAACAACCAACGAGGAAGTGATGGGCGCTCTGAGCGGCGAGGAGGAAGAGATAGACATTCTTCAGTTTCCTCATCGAAGAGAAGGGTGATAGTAGGATCTACCGATGGCACCGACCTCCCCACTGTAAAGACACCCGGGCCTAAGTGTTTTCGGATAAGTGGCGTCCCCCAAGATTGGAGTGAAGTAGAACTCATAGATGCTCTTCGAGCTACTGATTGGTTTATCAATGATAACAGCTACCAGCTGTCAATCTATCCAGCTTGTTATGGCTTCACTCAAACTGCATTACTCAACCTGGACACCTGTCCTGAGTATTTTCGGAGGCTCAAGGCGAGCAAGTCCTACTATAAGCCGGTCTCCACAGATAGCAAGGCGGAAGTGATTTTAACTCTGGACAGCCATTTTCATGACCTAACACCACTGAACTATACTCCTGAGAGCGACATAATCGCAGAGTCAGTTCGCAACCCTGATCACAAAAATATCCTAAATTCTACACACGAGATCTTCTTTTTTGGAACGCCACACTAAGGCCTTCGTACCAATGAACTAGAAGAAATGATGGACGATGATGGGCAACAGAGCAATTTGATCAAGCAGTTGAAGGAGGGCTCCGAATTTTTAGAAAGTCAAAAGGAGGATCTGTTACGAGTTTGGGAAGGGTTCAAGCAAAAGCTAAAAGTTATCAGCTTTAATGAGAATGTAGGAACGCCATCGGTCAGAAAGGTGAATAATCCATATCCTGTCTTCGCTGTCTAGCCCAGGTACTTATTTTATGCAGTTGAAATCCGGCGGGTTTGCGAAAGACGGCCCAGAGGTTCAGATGGTCCAGAGATTCTCTGCTCGGTTATATCTACAATGTGAACACCAGCTTCCAGTTGCCAAAAATCATTCGGAGATGGTGAAATTTGCCTCTTGGGTGGACACGACATATCAGACAGTAGTAAAATATATGAGGTTGTGCATTGGTACGTATTTAAGTACTTAAGTATTTAGAAATATAAGGGGCTAATTAAAGCCTGAGGTTGATATCTATCAGCTCGGGTTATCACTCGGAAAATGATCTTGTCAGCGATAGACACTGTGGATCCGGATCAGTTCTTTCGCAATATGACGTCTGTGCTCGATCAACATACACCAACATCACTGCCTCTAGAGTGCGACTAAGGAAAGCTTGACTGGATCTTTCAAAACATGGACTATACTCAATGAAGTACCGCCGATCGCTCACAGGTGCTTTAGCTAGCTAGACCACCCGATGCCACATCCACAAAGCCTCATCACATATCGTGTACGAAGAGAGGAAAAAGTCTTCAGCGTTATACTTTTTCTGTTCAACTGCGGCTGAGAAGGAATCGATCGAAAAAATCATCGTTCATACAATCCTCCATCAAATCGTCTGCAGCCTGCCGCCACTCGAGGGCGGGTCGTTTGTAACCTCGTTCAATCGCGCTCTTTTCAACGCAATTCCTAGGGAGAAATACTCTCTCAATTCTGAACTCGAGATAACCTCGTGGTACACAGAGGAAGACCTACCTGACATTGCAGTCAGTAAAGCCCTAGCCAATCTAGCCCCCAGTTATCATTGGGATGCTCTAGAAAGAATTGATCCACGTGTTGGAGGAAAACAAGGACTGTCTATCATTGTTGACGGACTAGACGAAGCGGAGCGACAGACGACCGGATTCATCAAGAAGGTCTATAATTTATCACACACCTACAGAAGAGGGTTTCGAAAGTTAAAGTTTTATTTACTAGTACTAGTCACTCACGGGCTGATATCGCAGAAATACTCAGTAAGATGTCATATACATGTATCGAATACGATAAGGAGAGAAAAGGTTAAATAGCACTTAATTAATACCCTAATTCGGAAATATGCCACCATGCACTAGCTAATGCTGCAGAGTGCCTTAATACCCTTCGCTTCAATAATACACGTTACAGCAAGATTTCCAAACAACATATTGGTTCACTGGAATGGCTCTGGAAGCATGATCAGTATAAGGAAACAAAGAACTCCCGCCTTTTCTATATCGAAGGAAAGCCTGGAAGCGGAAAAAGCACTCCTGTGAGATATTTCAAGGATAGCTTCGCGGAGTGGGGATTGGACGAAAACTCAATTACAGCCAGTTTCTTTTACCGTCACCGAGAGGGAGAACTTCAAACCAATCATTATAGTATGATTTGGTCGATATTCTACGATATTCTACACCAGGAGGAGTCCTTTTTTCATCACTTTCAATCCGAGTATCGGAAGTATCAGGAGCTTGGTTATCGCGAATGGCCTTACGAATCGTTGAAGAAAGTTTTTGCATCAATTGGAGATCATCCACGAGCTGAACAACTTACTCTAGTTCTGGACGCAGTGGATGAATCCGACCACGCAGATAGATTTCATATTCTCCGGTTGTTATTTGGGCTCTATTCAGGGAACAATCACCTCGTCGTAAGGGTATTCATTGCCAGTCGGCCAATTGCAGAAATGGTGCACCTCGTCAACCAATCTCACAATTTCATAAAGTTGCAAGAAGAGACTGTCAGACATAACTCAACTTACCTATGCTACTCTTCGGGACCAGGTCTCGCCTTAACCGGTGAACTCTTTCTCCGGGCAAAAGACCATATAACCGAGCATGCTCAGGGAGTTTTCCTATGGGTACATCTCATTGGGATGAAATTGCTCACTCATGCTCAATGATTCCACCAGTCCGGACGGACCCGGTCTGGGGTAGGGCTCAGTCCGGTCCGGTCCCACCGGAAGGTCGGACTGGACTGAGCCCCAGACTGGCAGTCTTGGACTGGACGGGCTTGGTCTGGACCGATCCATTTACGCATATAATTGTGTCATTACTTTTTAGCCAAGTACTACCGAAAACATGACTCATCCTCACTTTTTATCACCACTCACCCCCGAATACCCACTCTGATCGAAATTATACCACTTCTGTCTGTATATTCGGCTCCATCGAGATATATTTTCCCCATCAAAAGACTGATAACCGGGAAAGTATACCCTAACCCTGGACACCGTTTGTTTGTTTGTTTGTTTGTAATCATATTGCATTCGGCCGCCAGCGGCCATGGCATATCCCATACACATATCCTCCCTGCTTCTTCCGTAACGTAAAGAAACAAAAGCAAAGTCGCAAGTCCTCTTTGCCCAAAACAAAAGAAAAAACCGCCAAAAAACAACTTCAACTTTTACACCCCCCCATCACTCGACCCCTCGTGATCTGAGTTCTCCGCCTCCTCCACCACTCCGCTAATTCTGCCCACATCTGTCAAATTAAGAGTATCCAACAGTGCACGCGTACATTTTTCCTCTGCAAAAACAAGAGACATCGGCAAACTAATCTTCGGCTTCTTCAACACCTTTTCAATCCCTTCATACCCGTCTTCCCCCTCTTGCCTGTCAACCCAAAGCCGCTTCTGTTCTCGTTTCCATCTTTTACACCACTTAAAAATGTGGTCTCTTGTCTGATATTCATGCCCGCACCACCAGCATTTCATATCTCTTCTTTTTCCGATGCGCATTAAGTATTTCCCCAAAAGAGCATGTCCTGTCTTAAATTGATAAAACCTTGCCGCAACCGATTTTTGGGATTTCATCACCGCACTGTTACCCCCCCTCTTCACCAAATCATACCTGTAACTGTGCTTCGATTTCTTTCCCATCTCCTTTATTTGTTTCTTGCTTTCATCCCATTTCGTCTCCGTTAACCGTCGACCAATGTGAGCAAATGATATATAGTTCAACTGAGATAGCGGATTCTGCGTTTCAGTATAACTTCCGCAATGCTTATACGCTGCTTTTGTCGCTTGTAGGTCTGCTTCTTCGTTGCCTTCCACACCCTTATACGCGGGTACCCACCGGTACTCCACCTGGATATTTTTGTAGGTCAACTCGCTTTCCCAATTCATTGTCCGCAATGCCAGTACCTGTCCAGGTCCTGGTTCATCTGATTGTATTCTTCGTAAAGTCGCTTGGGAGTCTGTAAAAATCCTCACTCTCCTCACTTCTTTCTTTTCGCAAATCTCATCCGCAATTTTCACTGCTTCCGACATCGCGTACATTTCCGCGTCAAACGCTTCCTTTTGTCGGCCTAGGTGCACCCTCCTCTTACTCCATCTTCCTTCTTCTTTCCATACCACTGCACACCCTATCCACTCATCTTCTTTTCTCGCTCCATCAGTCCAAAGAACTAAGCCCTCTGTCTCCTTCCTCGCCTCTTTCAACGCTTGTTCTTCTTCCTGAATTATCATTTGACCTTTCAGTCTTTTCTTTATTTCCGGCAATGTGGTCCTCTCATAACTTCTCCTCTCGAGAGGATAATCCTCCGGAATCAACTCATCAATTCCCTCCACCCTTCGTACCACATTCCCTTCCATTTGTATCATTCTCCCTCCACCTGTAGCATCGGGCATCATCATTTCCCTCATCCTATACCGCCTAACTCGGTTATTACGAATCGCATTTGCTGGTCTAAGTCCAGCATCATTCATCAAAGCTCCTTGAGGTGTCGTCCTAAAGTATCCGGTAACCCTTCTGCCTTGTTCGTTCAATATCTTTTGCACCTCATTTACTCTATTTTGATGTCTCTTCCACCACAGTTCCCCTCCATATAACGCAACGGCCTGTACTGCAGCGACCTGAAATCGTTGGCATCCTTTTGGGTTTAATCCTTTCGTACTCATCAAGGATCGCACCCTATTCTGCGCTCTTCTTGCTTTCGCAAAAATCTTTTTTGTGTGATCATTCAGGGTAAGCATACTATCCAGCCATACCCTCAACCAATTCGTCGCTTCTTTATTGTATTGAACCTCATGATTCCCGACCCTTATCTTGGCCTTCATCTTCGGTTCCTTATTGTTTCTCCTTCGAGTGAACAATATCGCTTCGGTTTTTTCGATGTCAAAACGACAGGCGTTGTGCTTCGCCCAATTCTGAGCTTCTTTGGCGCATCCCTCTAATCGTTGTGTGCATTCCCCCACATCTTCACCTTCCACCACCCATGCCACATCATCAACAAAAGATATGCCCTCACTTCCGCTCTCTCCCTCTTTTTCTTCCACTCTGCCGAATAACCCCAAAAGGTATATAACGAAAAGTACTGGCGACACTGGCGACCCCTGCGGAACTCCAGTTTCCACATCCATACTGTCTCCTTCCTTTCCATCCATCGACATAATCACTTTTCTTTCTTCCATAAAGCTTTCCACCCACCTCACCAGGTCAGCTTCAAACCCCATCTCTTCCATTCTTTTTATCAAATTCCCATTTGCCACATGTGGGAAAGCTCCCTTAACATCCATCAACAGCACTGCTGCGGTATTCCCCCTCCCCGACGCTTCTTCAACTCTCTTTATTAACCTTCCAACCGCGTCTATTGCTGATCTTCTCTTTCTGCATCCAAACTGTCCGTCATGAAGTAGCTGCCTTCGCTCACACTGCTCTGCTATCGTATTCGCTGCTACCTTCTCAACCACTTTTCCCAGACAATTTAACAACGTAATCACCCTATATGCTTTGGCAACTCCGTAATCTGGCTTATTCGGCGTCGGTATAACCACCCCCTTCGATTCCTTCCAAACCCGTGGGTGTATTCCTAACCTAAATGTTATTTTGACGATTGCTATTATTCTTGGAGCGTCCCACTCCCACAATAACCTAATCGCCTTCAAACCCAATCTATCCAGACCAGGTGCCTTCTTTACCGACTGATCGAACAGAGCCAATCGGATGTCCTCATTGGTAATCTTTTTCCACATCCCCCCTCCCTCTTCTTGGGCCTTTCTCTCCACACCCTTCAAAGGTTTCGGGAATGCTTCTTCTTTAATTAACTCTGCCTTGTCCTCCAAGGATTCCGCCACTACTCCCTCCCTGGATTTCAAGGCTTTTGTCGTTTGCTGACCTCCCGGTTTTGTATACCTCAAGGCCTGCCATACCAGATCCTTCGTGCCCGAAGACAAAAAATCTTGCCACATCTTCATTTTCGATTGTCGGATTATTCTTCGGACGTTGCTCCGCTGCTTTTTAACCTGTTGCTGCGTCACTTCTCCCCTTCGTCTGGCCCTTTTTAACGAGCCCAAAATTCTTCTATTTTCTGCGATCTCCTCATTCCACCACCTTTTGGATCTTGCACAAACTTTTACTTTCTTGCAGCACCTATTGAGATGATTAACAAAATTTTGCTGTATCCACTCAGCTTCCTTCTGTAATTCTTCTCCGCTGCTTTCCTCGGTCAAAACAGGTCTCTCTGAGCTCTTATCCTCCCAATATTTTTTAGCTTTTTCATAATTTTCTTTTTCCAACCTGAGCCCATCAATATCCCATCCTGTAACCTTTCTCGATACTTTGACTCCTTCCCCTTTGTCCCGTCTTAAGTGGGCACACACAATCGCATGATCCGAAGTAGTTGCCAAATCTGTAGCTATCTGCAAATTATCGGCCATCCCGGCTTTCGTTATGAAGAAGTCTATTAGCGATCTCGAAATTTCGCTATTTCTCGTATTCGTATGGGTTGCTTCCCCATCTGTAACGTCGGTCAATTCATACTCATCCATAAGCTTCGTTAGAAAGACTTCATCTCTTTTTGGTGGGCATTCCGGATCCCATCTATCGCTATGTCCATTCCAATCTCCTCCTAACAGGATCTTATTCCGCCCCATAATCTCCTTCCATCTTGCTGCTCTCCTTCCATCTTGCTGCTTGCACCGGTCTGCCTTGGCTTCTCACCCCCTCCACCTGCCTCAGCTGATCGTACACATTTACCAATCTCATTTCCCTTCCCGAGGGATATTTAATATGAAACACCTGTACATCTCTGTCTCCCCCCATAGCCACTTCCAAAAACTCCAGGTGCGTATCTCTTCTTATTGCGGTCATCGTTCTTCCTCCTCTGACCAATCTATATCCTGGGTGGCTAATGTTGTATCCCTCCTTCTCTACTACTGGTTCTTGCATCATCACAACATCAGCTCCCCAAACAATTCCCTTTTCCAACGCCATCATTGTCGCCTCATACCCCCTTCCACAATTGTGCATTATGCACTTCACCATTGCTTCATGGGGGTTTCTGGGATCCCTGCGCTGGAGCTTAGCTCGGTGGTCGCCTGTGTCGAAACAACTTGAACTTCCGGCTCCTTTCTCATCTGCTCATCTTCCTGAGCTTTCTTCTCGGCTTCCGCCGTGGAGGGTCCCCCATCCCCAGCTTGTTCCGGCTTCTTCTGCTGATCTGTCGTCACATTTCGGCGTTCCCCTTCTCTCTCCTTCCAGGTTCACCTTTCTTCCCTCGCTATCTTAATGGCTTCCTGTTTCTTAACACAAACATTAGCCTTAGCGATATGATTACCCTTACAGTTGACGCATTTGTCGACGTTATGGGTACAAATCTGTCCTGCATTCGCTTTGCAACCTACTACTTTGCACTTATGATCCTTCGTCAAATGTCTTCCTGCACACAACATGCAAGCCGGCATCTTCAAAGCCCCACATTTCGCCTCAACATGTCACCACCTGCTGCATACTCCGCAGAAAGAATCCGGTCCGGCAGTCATAAACCTCTCCACATCGTACTTTACTCCTGCCGCCCTCAATCCTCCCTTCAAAACTCTTTCAGCCATTTTACTTCCCTTGACCGCAAACACAACCGATGATGCTTTCTTCCCCTCCGCCTTCTTTTTCTGCACATCTTTCGGTCCTCCAATCCAGCTAATAGCGAGGGGCAACACCACCCCCTCATTCTCAGCCTGCAATTCTGACCTCAATTTCTCCAGTCCTCCTCCTGTCTTCTTCCCCAAATACCTATCGAAATTGACGCCATGCATTTTCACTTTCTCCCAAAGTTCATTCGTTTCGATGTCCACAATTCCTGCGTCCACCTTTCTTGCCGCCTTAATTACAATTTCCCTGTACTTAATCAGCATTTCAGCAGTTGCTCCTGGGGTCGTAATCGTTGATAAGCATCCTCGAGTATTCTTCGTAACTCCTTGGATGCGCACAAAATGGAGGACCTTTGCCTCGAAAAGTGCTCTATTCACCTCTGATGAAATGTCCAAATCTTTCTTCTGAGAAAGCGGGAGTCCATTATCTCTCTTAAAGGTGACTCTCCTTTTCTCCATCGAATTCTGTCCTGGGGGGACTGGCTTCATCTCCTCCTTCTTTTGTTGACTTCTTCTCACCTCAATAAAGCCATCCCCCTTCCACTTGTTTTCACCCTGACGTTGTTGTTGCTGTGCTTGTCCGGGTCGTTTCATTGGTGGTGGTGGGGCTACTGCTCTCTGCGCCCACGTCTCCTTTTTCTTTTCTTCCGGTTTCTTAATTTCTGGCTTCTTCGCTTCTGGCTTCTAAACCTCCGGCTTTTTCCCCCCAGCCTTCGGTCCCTTCGGAATCACCCCCTCCTCTGGTTTTTTCACCTCCTTCTTCTTTTGTTGCGGTACCGCTGGCACCACCGGTTTCTTCTTCAAAACCGTAACCTGCCCCACCCTCAGACGCGGAAACTCTTTCGACACTCCTCCCGGCGGAATCACCAGTGCATGCTTGGATTGCTCCAGCACCTGCTCATCCACCTCCATCTCAGCCCGAATAACTCTTTCCACCTTCGCATTCTCCTCTTCTGAAAAAGTTGCTCCCGGCTCAAACTCAATATCACTCATATCTTCCTCCTCAGGGGTGGCTTCTACCTGTTTCCCCCTTCGGATTTCATTCTTCTTTCGGCTGTCTTCCGCCATATTCTCAAACCTCCCAACCACTCTATCGGTTAATTGGTCTACCATCCTTTCCATGCAATTACTCATTGCATTTTCAATAGTCTTAGCCATATTCACCGGTACGACCTTGGCCAACCTTCTCTCAATCTTGCTCAATCTTTCATCAAGCTTTTCCATTCTAGCCTCATCGCGCTCCCGACTCAGCTCCACCTGTTTCTTAATCTCCATACTAATTTTTTGCGCATCCATCACTGCCATGTCAGTATGATTTCGTCTTGCTGCGACGTGTTCCGCCTGCTCTCCACACCACTTCGCATACTTCACATCATAATCTTCCCTTCCAACCATAAAATCCCTCAGACCATCAGTGTTCCGAAGATACTCACCAATAAAGGCCTCCAGATTAACTGGTCCCTCCTGATTCGTCAGACTTTCTGCAGGCTTGGGCCAATCAGCCTCCAACTTTCTCCTGCTTGGCGTCTGCGGCATATTCGGGATTGGTCGTTCGGGCGTTACCGGCCTCTTAACTCCCTTCCCCTTATTGCGCTTTTTTCCCTTCTTTGTTGGCATCATGTAGGGGTCCTCATCCCACCACTCAACCTCTGTCATCATATCCTCTTCGATAACGCTACTGTCGCTAATATCGAATTTTCTCGGAATGGGTGTATAGACTTTCCGGGTCTCATCCATCCCCTCCTGATTGTCCTTTTCCGCATGTTGGCTGGCATTTTCTTCTGACTGAATATACCTCTGCGCAATAATTCCAGCGCTCGCCCTAGGAGTCGAAAAAGGATCCATGGGGAGTGCACTGGGTGGTATAGCTAAAATGCTGCCCTCGTAAACCGTCGATTTGTTCAAAATCGTAGTAGGTGGTGGTGAAGACAGCCTTGACGAGTCAATGCTACCTACACTGCTGCTTCTGCGTCTCGTAACGCCCGTAATTTCAGTCTTTCCTGTCAGGTCGGAATATGCTCTCATGTCGCCCAGGTCGCTAGGAAGCCATCCTGATTCCACTCTGTGAGTCGCTTGACTATTCTCGCGTCTCCTCAAATCATCTTCAATTCGAGCTTGGCGTACTCCCATCTCGAATCTGTCCTGTTCCTCTCCTGCTCTAAGTACTTCATACTCAGCAGTTCCGTGGAACTCTTGTAGTCTGTCCTCTCTATCAAGCTGAGAGAGTTTGTGTGCTATTTCCGAAGTTGAAGCAACTCCGTCCGAATCCGTCACTGTAAGCGGTCCGGTAATCTTATCGAGTAGGCCACCGATGTGGCTGCTGGAGGTGTCTGAGGCCGTAACACTGGCCTTCTTCTGTTCCTCTTTTTCCATTTTTTTCCGCCCTCTCCTTCGCCCTCTGAAAGGTAGACGTCTTTCTAGCTCCGAAGAGACTCATCTTGGCTGCTTCTAAGTGGTTGAAGTTCGTTCAACTGAAAACCGAAGCAAAAATTTTCTCGCGATGTCAAACTTGATTGGATAAAATCGGTCTTGGCAAAACTAAAAGGTGGTGTGGTGTGTTGTCGGAGGTGTCCCCTGGACACCGTGAGGGATCGGTCCGGACCAAGCCCAGTCCAGTCTGTCAGCATCTGGGATCGGTCCGATCCCAGTCCAAAGAATTTCTTGGACTGGACCTGGACTGGACTGGACGGTTCCGGTCTGGACTGATCCATTGCTGGACTGGTGGAATCATTGCTCATGCTGCTACGGGGAGCTCTAAAAAAGAAATCTTTGACCTTCTAATGAGCCTTCCAACTGAACTGGAAGGTTTATATATCCACATTCTCGAGAGATTAGAGCGAGGCAAGAATCGAGACATAAAAGATGGAATGCGAATGTTCCAGTTTGTTTTGTTCGCATGCTGTCCTCTTGCGGTTCCAGAACTTCATCATGCTCTTGCCATTCCGGATGGCCCTGACGCTGAATTTGACCCTTCGGATGAATCTTTTGAGGAACTTATAGTTAGCGGAATTGAGAGGCGAATTATGCACTGTGGAGGCAACATTTTGGAGATTAAGAATTCTCAAGGTATTTTTGTGCTTTGAAGAATTCTAGATTTTCTCCTTACCTAGTGGCTAAGTGTCTATAGGAAACAGCAGCGTTCAAGTTATGCACCAAATGGTTCGCAGGTTCTTCCTCCGGTTAACCGGATCTGCGCATGTATTCAGGATGAAAAGTGACGATGCTCACATAATATCAGTAGCCTGTATCCGGTATCTACTTCTGTGCGCCAATAACAATCTGGGAAAAAAGTTTCCAGATATCGAGTCTTGGAATTCGGAACACTTTGAAGCTTATGCCCATTATCAGTGTTCGAAACGGGCCCGGCCAGCCCGAGGGCTTTCAGGCGGGCTTTGAGGCGGCCGGGCCGGGCCGGTAATCTCAAAGCCCACGAGGCCTCGGGCTTTTTAATTAAAAGCCCGGGGGCTTTGTCAAAGCCCGCAGGCTATATGGGCTTTCTTCAGAAAAGGAGTCAGATGAAGCTATTTTGAGCTGAATGGGTGACATGGAAGCAATTATAAGTGGTTGAGGTGAAAAGAGTGGTCGTATTACCATCCAGCCTATATCATTATATAGCTTAGACCAGTGTTCAAAACGGGCCCTGCCGGCCTGAGGGCTTTATCGGACTTTGTGAGGCCCTCTAATTGCAAAGCCCGGGCGTGCTGGGCTATTAAATCAAAAGCGCACTGGCTTTACCAAAGCCTGCAGGCCACCCTGCATATCTGAAACATGAAAAACAGGGTAAAACTTCATTGGACGACGATATATTTCATTATTTTCGGTGGTGCGAGGAAAAGAATCGCTATTATTAGCGTTCTGTACCAAATTTAGGGCCGTCATGTCTCATAACTCGGCCCGCGGGCTTCCTGCGGCCGGCCGGGCTTCTGCTTCCAAAGCCCGCGCTAAGGGCGGCCGGCCGGGCTTTTTCTAAAGCCTGAGGGCCGGGCCTGAAGAAGTCAAAGCCGGCCCGGCCCGGCCCGTTTCGAACACTGCCCATTATATCAGCGAGAGGCCATTGATCAGGTATACACTGAGCCATCTCAAGAACCACATGCACTTCTGCCTCCAGGAGGTCAGTGTTTCAGATTTAGTTATCCAGCTCATTGAAAAGTTAGCTGATAATCCAGCTTCCTATCTATCGGAAAGCTGGATTACTTCTCAACTGCAAATGACATCACCCGAAGTGCCGAGTGGAACCGCCCAGCGTTTTAGGAACAGACTTCTACATGTTGCAATTGAAACGAAGCTATTCCCTGTAACCGAAGCGCTCTTGATAGCTGGCGCTCAGGTTGACGCTTATCTGCAAGGCAAAACGCCTCTGATAGTTTCTGCAAAGAAAGGAGATGAATCCATAGTTCAGCTACTCGTTCGCTGGAATGCCTCCCTGGAGTCTAAGGATAGCGATAAGTGTACACCGCTGCTTCTTGCAACTATGAACGGTCATAACTCCACCATACGGTCGCTTGATATTCTAGGTGCGCAAAAGGAGGTCAATGACATGGACCACCAAACGCCACTGCACCTTACAGCTATGAACGGCCATAGTTCAACAGTCCAGTTTCTCATCAAGACCCTAAGTACTAATATGAATGCTAGAGACTATGATAAGCGGACGCCGTTGCACCTTGCGGCTATCAACGGCCACGACTCCACGGTCCGGCTACTCATCGAGGCCCTAGGCGCCGACAAAGAGGCCATAGACAATATGAATTGGACGCCACTACACCTTACGGCTATGAACGGCCACGACTCTACGGCTCAGTTACTCGTCAAGACCCTGGGCACCAACATGGAGGCTGAGAGCTATGACAAGCAAACACCGCTGCACCTTGCAGCTATGAATGGTCATGACTCCACGGTTCGGTTACTCGGCGAGACTCTAGGCACCAACATGGATGCCAAGGACTGTAACAAGCGGACTTGCTACACCTTGCAGCTATGAACGGCCACGACTCCACAGTCCGGTTGCTTGTTGAGGCCCTGGGCGCCGACATGGAGGCCAAAGACAATGCCAAGCGGACGCCTTTACACCTCGCGGCTACAAAGAGTCATGAGTCTACGGTTCGATTGCTTGTTGAGACTCTGGGCGCCGATACAGAGGCCGAGGACCGTACTGGGCGGGCGCCGCTGCACCGTGCGGTAATGAGCGGCAACAATTCCACGGTCCAGTTGCTCGTCGAGACCCTGGGCGCCGACAAGGGGGCTAACGACAATGCCAAGCAGACGCCGCTGCACCTTGCAGCTCTGAAGGGCCATGACTCCACGATCCAGTTGCTTGTCGAGACCCTTGGCGCCGACAAGGAGGCCCAGGACAAACTCGACTGGACGTCACCCCACATTGCAGCAATGAGTGGCTACAACTCTACGGTCTAGTTGCTCGTTGAGATCCTAGGCGTTGACAAAGGAGCCAAGGACATCAACATATGGACGCCAGCGCACCTTGCAGTTGTACATTGCCGCCCCTCTACGGTCCAGTTACTACAGCAAATAGAATCTAGTTGTCCTAACCGGTTCCACTCATCGTCCGGTGCTTCTGAGGTCTGTACGTCATCGAAACTCGATGCGCTCTCAAAGAGTCAAAGTGCGCTTGGCTAAGCGCATTCTTGAGGGTTATTCTACGCAGTGAGAAAGGGCGAATGAGATGGCGAGGCCGGCGTAAAGATTACCGGGCTGGGTAGTACAACTACATATGCACCTTGGAGAAGGAGGATATGCAATTTTCGGAGCTGTTTGCGATAGAGAAATGTTGTTGGTCTGAATTTCCTTTAATTGTACAGGCATTGAAAGAATGGTTGGGCAGCGGGGGGGCGAAGGCTTAAGAAGTAGGGGTCGGGTGGTGTGTGCTTCTTTGGTATGGCGAAGTTAAGTATTTTTTAGCTCCGCCTACGGCAGTGCTTTTGGATGTGTTGCAGTTGCATTTTACCAGATGTAGTATTGGCGTAGTGTAGAGATAGTTAGTCTGTAGACAGCTTTTGATACTGCGGGGCGTAAGGTGCTTGAGTAGTATTGTCTGACCGACTCAAATTACACTTCTTCATTCAGCGGTACATAGACTTCTGTATTCTTCCAACTATAGGAGGTAAGAGCTAGACGAGAAAGCGACTGTATTTTGGAACCAAAGTTCCTACCCATCCAACGAACCATAACCAGAACAGCACCACTCTCTACAAATCACGTGATGCGTTAGTCCGAGTGCTCGGCTGTGATGTACTTCTACGCCAGTGAAGATGCTATGAACGGGAGGTGTGATTCATATCGCAATGCAAACCCTACAAACGCGCAATCAACCCGATTCTATTCTGCACTGAACCAATAGCCAGAGATGAAAAGCTTGGATATCCGAAAGCCATTCCAGAAACTGCAAGTTCCCAACGCCTACGTACAGCGAGTGCGATAGTTCGGCCGAGTGTACAGAAACTGCACAAAACTCCGCCGGACAGGGCCTTGTCTCTTTCCCATAAGCAAAGTAGGATGAGACGATCTCCCCACCCGCAACCCCACAACCAACCCTTTCACCCAGCCCGTCCGCCAGCACACCTGTATTCCCCGCAGTCAATTATCCAACCGGTCTACTTGCAACCTCTCCTCCCGCCGGGACCCAGCTTCCCTCAGTCCCAGTTCTACCAATCACCGCACTCATCTCACCTCTACTCTATCTTCTCCAACAATTCCCCTTTCAACTTTGCACGGCCACCGCCGGATCTGGAACTGTGAATTTCTCTTGTATCTAGCGATAATATCGATACTCGATGCACTCACATACTTCCTGTAAATTTTGATGTTAACTTGGAGAATAGCAGTTGTGGGTCGAGCGTTGCTGCTCTAATGGATGGTATGTAGTCAAAACACCTCCCCCGAAGTATACTCCTGATTGCACTCGATTGCACACTCCCAGCCTGCTTGACTGTACACTCCCAATTGCTCTCGATGGCACACTCCCAGTCAGCTTGACTTATGCTCTCAAGTAAGCTCTCAAGACGCTCCTAAGTACAGTCTGAGTACGCTCCAAGTACACCTCCGAGTACGTTCTCAAGTACACTCCCAGGCATGCTCTCCAGGACGCTCCCAATTGCACTCGATGGCACACTCCCAGCCTGCTTGACTATACGCTCCCAAGTAAGATCTCAAGACGCTCCCAAGTACACTCCGAGTACACCCCCAAGTACACTCTGTGTACGCCCCCAAGTACACCTCCGAGTATGTTCTCAAGTACACTCCCGGGCATGTTCTCCAGGATGCTCCCAATTGCACTCGATGGCACACTCTGAGCCTGCTTGACTGTACGCTCCCAAGTAAGCTCTCAAGATGCTCTCAATCACACTCCCGAGCACGCTCTCAAGTATACTCCCAATTGCACTTGATGACACACTCCCAGCCTGGTTGACTGTACGCTCCTAAGTAAGCTCTCAAGACACTCCCAAGAACACCTCCGAGTACGCACCCAAGTACACCTCCGAGTCGCTCTCAAGTACACTCTCAAGAGGGAAGACACTCCCAATCTCACTTGACTATATGCTCCCATTTATGCTCCTGCATACTCGATCCAGAGACTTGCTGAGTTGCAGACGCCAGGCACAGGGCACAGGGAGACGTAAGGCTGGTGGCATATGGCGGGCATAGTTTGGCGGGCGGCGGGTGGCGTGTGGTGTGTGGCAGGTGGCAGGCGGCGTATGTTGGCCGAAATCATGACGTCGGTCGATGTGGTAGTCTGAACCTTATGATTAGCGTGCCCACCTCGACGAGATCTCACGATGCCTCACGGTCATGGTGTTGACAATTGCAGCCTTTGATTCTGCAGGAAAGGTAGACAATTGGTTCATATTTTAACAATATCCTGGTCAAAGTAAAATTCATGGAGTTAATTGAGCTCAAAGTTGTGGGAGTGGGAGTGGGGAGCTGAGGGTGTGTGACCCCCCACTCTTGGTTGGGGCGCAACTTCCTAGGCCTTCCATCGAATCCGGGAGTGGCTTGTTTATCCCACCTAGCCACCGCAGCTTTCTGCTGCGGTACGCACCCGCCATCTTATAGATAAGAGCTGTCGGTAACCTCGAACTTACAATGTAGGAAACCGTTAGATCGGTTCAAATTATTCTTTTAGCCCAAATTGCATTAGGCTCTCAGAAAACCCGGGCCATTCTAAAAATATCTACTATTACCAATTCGTCATTGTGATAGTGCTCATTACACCTGTGGTAAGTCGTTGCTTACGGTACTCTAGAGATAGTGGAGATAACAGCCTTGGAATGCATGCAGTCCCCCACGTATTTCTTTGGTGACGTCGAATTGGCAGGAGATCTTCGAAAGTACATACCGCTTCAATCCACAATGCCAAGCAACGGCTTCCGCCAGGATGCGAGCAAGTCCAGTGAATATCACCGTCAAACCATAGCCGGAACTCTGACAAACACGCCGACCTCGTTCAATTGAACTACATATAGAGAGCGAGAAATTTGCACTAAGCAGCACCATGAGTGGAAGCGGGCGCGGAGGTATGTGTTGCTTGCTCTAGTTACTGCCTACTTAGGTAACGCTGCATATTAAACGACCTACTAATCATTCGCGCGGTCTATAGGCAAATATCGCGGGTATCCGCCTACCTGTAATTACTATATGAGGGACTCCAGGACCAACTACCGTGATCGCGCAGACTATGAGGAATGCCACTACGACCGTACCAGGTCGCCCGGAGGACGGAACAGATCTAGGGGAGACTATGACTACCATGAAGAAAGTTCCGATCGCGTCAGGTACAGGGAGCGCGATAACTATTACAGTGGACGCAACATTGGTGAAAGAAATAGAGATGTCAATAGCGACTGCGAGCGCGAGATCGGTGGGGATAGCAGCGACCGAAGACGTGGAGGTGTTAGGCGTTCTGAGCGCAGCATTAGCCCCGGCCGACGGAGAGATGACGGGCGCTCTGAGCGCAGCTCTAAACGCAACGAACGTCAAGGAGATGGCGGGCATTCTAAACGTAGCTTTAGCCGCGGCCGCTGGAGAGATGACGGGCGTTCTCAGCGCAGCTCTAAACACAATGACCGACAAAGAGGTAACGGGCAATCTGAGCGCAGCTTTAGCCATGACCAGCGAGGGGGTGACGGGCGTCCTGAGCGCAGTTCTAGAAACGATGCTCATCGAGGAGGAAGGTATCAGTTTTTTACACCTCTCATGCCAAAGAGAATGACGCCTACCCCAGACGTGGTTCATGTAGTGCCAGCTGCCGAGAGAAAGAGAAGGATGATAGGGCGATCTACCCACGGTGCCGACCTCTCAACATCCCGGCCTAGGTGTTTCCGGATAAGTGGTGTCCCATTAGATTGGAACGATGTCGAATTACGAGATGCTCTTCAAGCTATCGATTCGTCTCTCAAGGATCACAGCCACCAGATCTCACTCTATCCAGCGTGTTACGGCTCCACCCAAACTGCATTACTCACTCTGGACACCTGTTCTGAATACTTTCGAAATCTCAAGCCGAGCGAATCGTACTATGCGCCGGCCCCCGCAGCTAGCACAGTTCTCACCCTCGACAGTCATTTTTACGACCTAACACCGTTGAACACTCCCGAGGGCGACATATTCGCAGAGTCAGTCCCATATTGCACCACTCTTGCATTCAGTTTTTACATGCTAATAATACTGGGTCGATTGCAGCGTTGTTGCAGTGCCCGGCCTTGCGGGCCACGCATTCGAATCTTGGAGAAACTATATGACCCACAAGATGTGGCTAAAGGATTTTTTGCCCGAACATGTCAAAAATATAAGGATTATGACCTATGGCTATGACAGCAGCCTTATTGGAGATGCAAGAAGCAATGCGAGGCTGATTGACCACAGACGAAACTTCGTACAACAGTTGCAGAATTCCAGAAGCTCGGCTGAGGTATGCAGATGTGTGTAGCACATGACCACGTGCACTGACTAGTCATCAGAATCGACCAATCATATTTATCGGGCATTGTCTTGGGTGCACTTTGGTCCTGCAGGTAAGCGTTTGTTATTCGGTTTCGAATTTTAGCTTACAATCATGATTCGCAGACATTAGTTGAGTCAATTAGGAACCCCGATCACAAAAATATCTTAGATTCTACGCACGGGATCTTCTTTTTTGGAGCGCCGCACCAAGGTCTTCAGACTGTTGAACTAGAAGTAATAGTGAACAGTGATGAACAACGGAAAAACTTGATCAAGCAGCTAGAAGAGGGCTCAGAGTTTTTGGAAAATCAAAAGGAAGATCTGTTGCGAGTTTGGGCCAGGTTCAAACGAAAGGTCATCAGCTTCTATGAGAATGTGGACACGCGGCCAGTCAGAAAGGTGAATAACGCCTGTATTGTTTTCTCGTTCCCAGAATCCTCCCGCACAAATTTTAATTTGTTAGTCTGGGCACGAGAAAACATATTTTGTCTCTCCAGTCTGGCTCAAGTGCTTACTTCATGTAGCTAAAATCGAGTGAATTTGTAATAGACGGTCTAGAGGTCCAGAAGGTTCTGAGATTTTCGGCTCAGTTGTTTCTACCTTGCGAATTACGGCTTCCAGTCGACAAAACCCATACAGAAATGGTGAAATTCGCCTCTCAGGTAGATACAACATATCAGACAGTAGTCAAACATATGAAGGAGTTTGTTGGTATGTGATTAACTAGTTGAATAAAGGGACTAAAGTCTGAAGCTAATACCTTTAAGCTCAGATGCACTTTATTAAAGTCACTCCGAAAGTGATCTTATCCACAATAGACGCTGTGGATCCAGATCAGTTCTTGCACATACTATCTGCTGTTAATCAAGAGAAGAATAAATCTCCAACATCACCCTTCGATCCCAACCAGCGGAAGTTTGACTGGATCTTTCGAAACATGGACTTTATTGAATGGAACACCACCACACATTCGGAGGTACTTTTGGTGTGTGGACCACCCGATTGCCACATCCATAAAGTTTCATCGCATATCGTGGACGAGGCGAAGAAAAATGCTTTTGCATTGTACTTTTTCTGCTCAACTGTAGCTATGGAGTCGTCGGTGGAAACTGTCTTCGTTCATGCGCTCCTCCATCAAATCATCTGCGATTTGCCACCGGCTAGGAAGAAACTAACCATCGCTGTATTCTTTCGTACCCTTGTCGATGCAATTTCTAGTGGAGAATTCTCATGGTACAAGGAGGAAGACCCACTGGACGAGAAAATTAGAACAATTCTGAATGTTACAGACCCGGACTGCCATTGGAAGGCTTTAGATGCAGTTCTGGTTAATGGGAGAAAGCAAGAGCTGTTTATCATCATTGATGGATTGGACAAAGTACAGGATCGTGTACCAATCTATAAATTTATCGCACGCCAGCATATGAGATTTTCGAAGGTTAAGGCTTTCATAACTAGCACTTGCCACTTATGGACTGAGATCCCTGCAATACACTGCCGTATTACAAGTATCGAATACGATAAAGAAAGAAAAGGTTCGTAAGCACTCAATACCATATCTTGGCTGAGATTACTCAATAAATTATATCCTGTCGGCTAATAATATCAATATGTGCAGAGTGCCTTAATTCCCTTCGCTTCTGTAATACACGCTACCGCAAGATTTCGGAACAACATATAGGTTCCTTGGAATGGCTCTGGACGCACGAGCAATACAAGGAATGGTCTGCCTCAAAGAACTCCCGTATTTTCTACATCCAAGGCAAGCCTGGTAGCGGAAAAAGCACTCTCGCTAAATATTTCAAGGATAGTTTTGCGGAACGGAACAGGAACTCAATTGTAGCCAGTTTCTTTTACAGTCATCGAGACAGTGGGCTTCAAACAAGTCACCATAGCATGCTTCGGGCTATACTCTATGATATTCTACACCAGGAAGAGTCCTTTTTTTATCACTTTCAACCTGAGTATCGCCACAATCAGAAGAATGGCCAACCCGAATGGCCTTATGACTCTTTGAAGAAAGTCCTTGCATCATTTCAAGATCACCCACGACATGAACGTCTCACCCTAATTCTCGATGCAGCAGATGAGTCTAACCACAAGGGTAGACGTGACATCCTGCAATTTTTATTTGATATCTGTTCAAATACAAAGCACTTCCTCGTGAAGATATTCATTTCTAGTCGGCCAATGGTGGAATTCGAACATTTCATCAACCAATCTTACAACTCCATAAGGCTGGAAGAGGAGACTATGTCCGATATTATTATGGTCACCCACGCCACCCTCCAGGTCCCAGGTCTCAACTTGCCTGATGATCTCTTTCTCCGAGCGAAAAACCACATAATCAAGCACTCTCAGGGAGTGTTTCTATGGGTACATCTTATTGGGAAGGAATTGCTCACCTACGCTGCAACGGGATGCTCTAACAAAGAAATCTTTGAGCTTCTAATAAGCCTTCCAACCAAGCTTGAAGATTTGTACGAACAAATTCTCGAGAAGTTGGAGCAAGGCAATGAACGGGACATCAGAGATGGAGTGCGAATGTTCCAATTTGTTGTGTTTGCATGCCGTCCTCTTACAATTCCAGAGCTCCATCATGCTCTTGCCATTCTAACTTATCCTGACGACGAATTTATTCCTTCCGATGAATTATTAGAGGAAGCTACGATTAACGGCATTGAAAAGCGAATTATGCACTGTGGAGGGAGCATTTTAGAGATCAAGAATTCTCAGGGTATTAGTCCCTCGAGGAACTACTTCTTGACTCAGTGGCTAATACGTCTACAGACAATGATAGTATTCAAATTATGCACCAAACTGTTCGCGATTTCTTCCTTCGGTCCACCAGATCTGTATTCAAGATGAGCGATGCTGATTCTCACGTGAGAATATCTATTACGTGTATCCGATATCTAATTCTTTTCGCCAATAAGAGTGGATTTCCGAAAATCGAGTCTTGGAATTCGGAACACTTCGAAGAATATGCCCGTTATGTCAGCAAAAGGCCCTTACTCAACTATACGTTGAGTTATCTAAAAGATCACATGCGCTTCTGCCTCCAAGATTCAAATATTTCACGTTTCGTGACTCGGCTCCTTGAGATATTGATTGACAATCCGGCTTTCTATCTCTTGGGAAGCTGGGTTACTACTCACCTAGGCAGGGAAGTCAGGTCTAGTGCCAGTGGAACTGCCGGGAATTTCAAGAACAGACTTCTATATGTTGCAGTCAGAATGAATCTTTTACATGCCACCGAGGCGATATTAATGGCAGGCACTCAAGTTGACGCTCGTCTGCAGGGAAAAACGCCATTGATTGTTGCTGCAGAGAGCGGAGGCGAGTCTACAGTCCGGCTACTCGTTGAATGGAACGCTGAGAAGGAGTCTAAGGACGATGATAAGCTGACTGCGTTGCACTTTGCGTCTATGAATGGCCACGAGTCCATTGTCAAGTTGCTTGTTGAGACCCTAGGCGCCTACCAAGATCCTAGGGACACTGGCAGGCGGACGCCGCTGCACTTGGCGTCTATGAGCGGCCGCGACTCCATAGTTCGGCTACTCGTACAGACCCTGGGCGCCGATAGGGGGGCCAAAGACGGTGACAGACGGATGCCACTGCACCTTGCGGCTATGCAAGGCCACGACTCCGCAGTCCAGCTACTCGTCGATACCCTGGGCGCAAACAAGGAAGCCAAGGACATTGATGGCCAGACACCACTACACCTTGCAACTATCAACGGCCACAATTCGACCATTCTCCTGCTCGTCCAGACCTTGGGCGCTAATAAAGAGGCCAGAGTGGGTGTAGGCAGCTACAACTCCGCGAGACGGCTGCTCGCCCAAACCCTGTGCGCCGACAAGGAAACTGATCAGGATAGCAGGTGGGCACCGCAGCATCGTGCAGCTATGAATGGTCTCAATTCAACGATTCGGTTGCTCGCTGAGACCTTGGGCACAGACGATTATGGCCATCACAACCGGACGCCGCTACACCTTGCAGCTATAAACGGCCACAACTCCATAGTCCGGCTGTTAGTCAAGACATTGGGCGCCGATAAGGAGGCCAGGGATCATATGATATGGACTCCGCTACACCTTGCGGCTGCGTACGGCCACGATACCACGGTCCAGTTGCTCATCGAAACGTTTGGCGCTAACAAGGAGGCCAAGGACGGAGTTGATTTTGTTCCGCTGCACCTTGCGGCTTTGTACTGCCGCGACACTACGGTCCGGTTGCTCATAGAGACCCTGGGCGCTGACAGGGAGGCCAAGGACAATACCGGGTACACACCGCTGCACCTTGCGGCTATGCGCGGCCACAACTCCATAGTTGAGTTACTCATCGAGACCCTGGGCGTCAACAAGGAGGCCAGAGACATTATTGGGCGGACGCCACTGCACCTTGCGGCTATGAACGGTCAAGACTCCACGGTTCGGCTGGTCAAGGACCTGGGCATCGACATGGAGGCCAAGGACGCTGACATGCGGACGCCACTGCTCCTGGCGGCTATGCACGGCCATAACTCCACAGTCCAGTTGCTCGTCGAGACCCTGGGTGCCAATAAGAAGGCCAGAGACACTGTTGGGCGGGCGCCACTGCACCTTGCGGCTATGAATGGTCAAAACTCAACAATTCGGCTAATTAAGGCCCTGGGCACTGAAATGGAGGCTATGGACAATGACATGAGAACGCCACTGCTCCTTGCGGCTATGCACGGCCATAGCTCCACGGTCGGGTTGCTTGCCGCCCTGGGAGCCAACAAAAATGCCAGAGATACTGACGGGCGGACATCACTCCACCTTGCAGCTATGAACAATCATGACTCGACTGTTGAGCTACTCGTTGGGGCCCTGAGCGCGAACAAGGAAGCCACAGATACTAGTGGGCGGACGCCACTGCACCTTGCGGCTATAAATGGCCACGACTCTATGATTGGATTGCTCGTTGGGGCTCTGGGGGCCATCAAAGAGGCCAGAGATACTGGCGGGCGGACATCGCTGCACCTTGCGGCTATGAACGGACACGACTCTACGGTTTGGTTGCTACAGCAAAACACTACCAACCCCACTTACATCTCCGCCACTCACCTCATACTATCTCTATAACTCGATATACCCTGCAGCGAAAGTGGATATACGTACCCACGAGGGTCTTCATCTGTGAACGACTGCCATGTGACGATTGCCCTCCCGGGCAACACAACAACATATGCACCTGTTGGAGGGGGGTAAGGCGCCAGAGCTGTTGGTGGTAGTCAAATGTGATTGGGTAATGAAAGGCCGGCTTGGGCAGCGGAGAATGCGAAGAGCTCAGGGGGTGGGGTGAAGGGTGGTGTGTACTTCTTTTGGTGCGTCAAGATTACTTCCTAGCAGCAGCCATGGGTTTGGGGATGAAAAGAATTTGGATGAATACAATATGGCAAATTCCCTGTACATACTCTACTTACATCGGTACATATTTTCCACTCTATAATAAAGCAATACCGTATAAATTTTTGAGTCACGCAGACTTTATACTTGCAAAGCGAGAAGTCAGCGGTGACTGTACTAAAAGGTAAAATACGTTAGGAGGGTTCGATTGTACAAGTAGCTGTTGATGAGTCATGGGGCTATCTATGCTCTACCAAGGCTGCTCTTAAACTTAGGGTTGTACTTCTCCCATTCAATGTCACCCTCGTCTGCTGTACCTTTCCCAAAATCTGTCACAGCATCATTGTACTTGATAAAATACTGATCAGACACCTCTTGTACTAATAAAAAATTGGGTCAGGTCAAGGGCGTGTACCAACCTTATTGACCGGTACAGTAAAGTGCTGCTAAATTTGCAGCTTTCAGCATTAGGTCTACCTTATATAATGGAGTACTACCAAGAGTTTTGAACCCAATTTTCTGTTACGGGATATCTAGAACTGGATTCTAATTACAGCCTTCCACCGCTACCTAGGTATCTCGCTGGAGAGAAAGGGCTTTGCGTGATGTGAAGCCTCGAAAAGGGTTGATTGTCCTAACCAAGTGCACCCAGTCCACTCACGGATCCATGGGTGGGCAGGCCCATGGTAGATTCCGGGCAACCCGTAGTTAGCCTAAATCCACCACTGAACTCGAAGACAACACCCCTTTCTCCACGACTCCATGAATCACGCGAGGTGCCGAGTCCGAGTGCTCGGATGTGATGGAGGGCCTAGTTCGCCTACTTTTGTGCACTTGCTCTGAACGGGAGGCATAATTCCCACCGCAAGGCAATAAAGTGTACCATATACCATAACTAATTCCCAGAGATGGAACCCAAAATACCCAGAAATTTGCCCAGAAACCCCAAGCCCCTTAGGCCACGTATAGTTAGCAAGCACGATTGTTCGGCCGAGTGTACAGAAACTGCAATAAAAGCCAGTCGGACAGGGCCTCTAGTGTTCTTATCTCTTTCCCATAGGCGAGATGTCAATCGAATAACCTCCACCCGCAACCTCGTAATCAACCCCACCATCGCCTCGCCCTCCGCCGCCCATGTATATGCCAACTCTCCAACTAGCCTACTTGCTTGCAATATCTCCTCCCTCCCTCCCGCCAGGACCCAACCTTCCCGGTCTCGAAAGATTCCTTTTCCATCGTCGCACTCACTTCCTTCCTACTCTCCCACACTCTTCCCCAAACATTTCCCGTACAATTTCCCACAGCTATTGGACTGGCGCAGTGTTGGATCTGTGCATTTATCCTGTGTATCAAACCTAATAATACGCTTACTTTCTGTTCGCAAAGTTGACTATTAACTCGGGGAAGAGCTGTTGGGTAGTTGAGTGTCATTTTTGACGATGTTGCTCCGACGATGATTTCGATGCGTGGATGTGGTTTTATTGAAGATTTTATTCGACTATTCAGGGGCGAATACTGCGCTCTCTACCAGCAAATTCTGCGGTCAAATACTCAAAACCCTATCTACAACATCATTTCCCATCCCACGAGCCCGTAAATATTAAAGCAAAAAATTTCAAGTTCTGCCCCAACCATCCCAAAACAAACATATCCCGCGGGGCATTATAGCGAGAGGACATGCAGTGATCGACCGTATGTTGACGACAAAACTACGGATGGGCAAATCCGTTGCTGCAAACCACAGGTGAAATTATCATTGGACGGTCAATGACTTTATGGGAATGGGAGATATGTTTACTATTCAGGTGATCTTCGTGCCAAGCACTCACTAGCAACAGTACGCGTAGCCACCGGATTACATGTCATGTATGCAGTAAGTACTCTCTTAAGTAGATGCCACCCGAAACGTTGCCCGGTATATATCAAAGTGTACCCCGTGTTGCTGCCAGCCCTGGTATCGAGGAAGTATTTACATACTCTGTGGTTTCGAGAGTTGGACATCCATCTTGCTATAGGTCCTGCATCGCATTCGTATTCTTCGTCGTGCCTTTCCTATGATCATCTCTCTCTTCTTTGGCGACAGGGCTAGGGTTCTTTCCAGGCGTATTGTCCTGCAAGTACATGTAGGGCTGAAAACGGAGACTATATATTTTTAGATGTTGTCACAGAAACGCCGACATCACATTGGATCGACAAGCCAAATGGAGGGGCTGAGTACGTGCCACCAGCATAAGGCCGAGTGTGGGAGAACAAAGAATAGAATTGCTAGCAGCTACTACTTCAGCACTCAACCGTCCACATCTCCCTAGCTGAGTTTCCGTCTTCCCTTCTTTCTACCTTCTATTCCCTCTCTCTTTTTAATATATTTTCCACCGATCGCCGCCATGAACCTCCTCCACCTCTCCCTCGCCGCCATCCTCCCGCTCGTCGCCGCCTACGACACAACCGCCTGCAACAACTCACCGACCCTCTGCAAAACCTCCTACTCCTCGATCCTCCACCTGGGCGCCCACGACTCCGCCTTCGTCCGCACCGAACAAAACAAATTCACCGCCGCAGGGAACCAATACTTCAACGCTTCGACGCAACTCTCAGCGGGCGTGCGCCTGCTACAATCCCAACTGCACCTCGAATCCGGCGTCCCACGTCTCTGCCACACATCATGCGCCCTATACGATGCAGGCCCACTAAAAGACTGGCTGGGCGAGATAAAAACCTGGCTTGATGCCAGACCGAGCGAGGTTGTGACGCTGCTACTTGTAAACGACGACAACATTCCCGCGGCACAGATAGCGGCAGCGTACCAAGCCGCCGGGTTAGACGCCCTCTCCTTCACGCCGTCCGACAGTAGTTGGCCGCGGAACCCCCTGCAGTCCTTCATCGACAACAAAAAGCGGGTCATAACCTACCTCTCCGTCGGCGCCGACGTGGCAGCCGTGTCCTACCTATTACCCGAATTCGACTACGTCTTCGAAACCGCCTTCGAGAACACCAACGCGGCCAACTTTACCTGCTACGCCACTCGGCCCAGCGCCGTCGCTGGTCTCCAAAACCTCAAAACCGCGGTTGACTCGCGGATGGGGCTGATGAATCGGTTTTTGTACAACGACATTGCGGGGACGCTGAACATTTTTGTCACCAATGACACGTATGGTGCTACGCTGAATGGGGATAGTGGGGTTGGGAATTTGAAGGATGGAGTTGGGACGTGTTTTAAGCAGTGGGGGAGGGCGGGAGGATATGTTTTGCTGGATTTCGTGGATGAGGTAAGTGCAAGGGGATAGAAGGGGTGAGAATGATGCTAATGTGTACACAGGGAGACCCAGCGAAGGTTGTGGATGGATTCAATAATGTTACGGCACCAGTGAATAGGGAGGATTTCCCAACCAACCCGAGGACGGCGGCTCAGGAGAAGCAGGAAAAGCTTGTTGGAGGGTGGGCGGGAATACAGAGGCTGGCAGAACAGGCGAGAAATGGGACGAAGGTAAAGACGGGTGAGTGGATTTGGACTGTGGGGGAATGGAAGGGGTCGTGGAAAAAGTTGTAGGGTAGAGTTTTGAGCATAGGTTTGGCGTATTGGGCAAGGGGTTCTTGTATATTTCTTATGGGTTTTTTTGGTCTGCATTTTTGGGACTTTGGGACTGCGTTTTGTCATGATTTATGAGAATATGATACGCAATTAATCGTAATCGTCTTTCTGAAGAAGTAGCCGCATGCTGATGTTAGGGTTCGGGTCATCCATGACTCTAGTGAAGCCTGTAGTTGTCATTTACTCCGTCCCTAGTACCTAGTACGATCTATCCGCCTCGCATAAGCTGCAATTAGTCTATGAGCACATGGTCACAGCCAAGAAACTCATAGTGGTATAGTCAAACCATCGCAATCTACGCCCACATCGAGTAGCGACTTCTCCCCCCCACTTCCACCCCTACTTCCTCCCCTCCCCACCCAACGCCGCCCTCACCGAGGCCTCGATAATCTCCCTCACGACCCCGACCTCCCCCCACTCCCTCGGTGCATAAACCATAACCCACCCCTCCGCCACCTTCCCCCACATACCCGCCAAGGGATGCCGTTCCCCCCACCCCTTCTTAATAACCTCGACACAATCCCTGGGCGCAAGCAGTACGTGGCAACTCCCGTCGCCCGCCTCTTCAGTAGCATGAACATGCGCGACCTCCCTCTTCTCTCGCAGCGTCGGGGAGTGCACCTCCGGGCGTATAAACAATGCCAGCCCCCTCTTCTCGTAGGTACTCGTCTTCATCTCCGTCTCTTTCGCAAACTCAGCGTGGATCTCAAGGATAGCGGATTCCACGGCGTCGATGACATCGCGGGTCGGGATCTGACTTATTTGTCGGTGCGGGAGGGGGTGTGAGCCCAGATCCGGTCGGGGGCCGGGCCGTGTGGGGAGGGTGGAGGCGAGGTAGCTGTGCGAGGGAGGGAAGACGGATGTGTTTAGGGGGTCCCTTGGGAGGAGTGCACGGGCAAGGGAGGAGATTATCCAGCCGATGTGATTGTGGGGGAGGCCGCCGGGGCCGAGGGATAGGAAGGCGGCGTAGTCGCGGTAGAGACGGTGAACGACCGGCGGGGCGAGGAGGAGGGCGAGGAAGATGCGGTTGCGGTGTAAGTAGGCGAAGAGGGGCTGGAGGACGGGATCGAGGCAGGTGTGGAAAGCGGTGGGGAGCTGTCGGAGACCGAGGCGAGACATAGTGTCGCGAAGCGTTGCAAGCTGGTATGGTTATGGCGCGAGCTCTTCAGAGATGCGGAAAGGGAGAAAGAAAATCCGAGAAGAAAAGTGGAGGTGTCGTGTAACCTCGGGTGCTTTCCGCTTCAACCCTCACCGGGACTGCTTTTAGGAGCGTACATTCTGCACGGCCAATCACTCCTCGCATTGATAACGGTGTGGTTGCATGGTGGCAGAGTAAGCACGGTTGTCGGGTTTTGTGAACCGAGTATGGTGACGTAGGCCAAGCTAAAAATAGCGGGCACTATGACAGAGCTTCCTCTAAGCTTCCTCTAAGCTTCCTCTAAGCTTCCTCTAAGCTTTCCACTTCGCTTCACTACCCGGCGTAATCATCGAACCCTTCCTGCCACGGATGCCACCCTCGCTTCTGCCCTGCGAGCTAGCTATAGCTATAGTGCGGTTCCGTTTGCTGACACAACTGCAGTCCGCCCTCACTGTTTAACGGTGTTCTTCCCAGCATCATGAGTGCCTTCGACAAAACGAGAGCCTCCCTCCTACCAATGGACACTCTGACCGACAACCCAGTCAGCACCCGACGGCGGAACTACTACTGGTATTCCCTAAAGCCATCCATCTCAGTCCTGCTTTCGCTTCCTCTCTGGCACCATCGAACAAAAGTACTCATTTATAGCCACCGCCGGCACCTGCGACCGAACCGACTACGAATACCTACACCACTTCGTTGTCGGCCGACCGCCTGTTGTTACGTGCCATCTACGCTCTCAGCTCCTTTCGCCTCTGCTCAATAAGAAACTATGCTCGGAACGGTTGTTAGTTCGGAAAGGGGGCTGGAGCTTTGTCTCTACACTTGTATCCCTAAATTACTATGTCGCTCGCTCTCTTGTCACTTATAGATAATGCATAGGATACTATCTCCCTACATCCGGGGCGTACGTTCCTTTTACCGAACAACCTTTAATATACCAAGGCGAATCGTGAGAGGGGATGAAGCGGACGCTGAGACAATCAGGGGGTTCTCACAAAAAGCCTCGAAGGATTTCGCACCGTAGTCCGTCCAGTGACTCCTGCGTCACCATTGTTTCCCATGCTCCGTACACTCATGAATCGCTAAGTGTGATGCGGTGATTTTAAGAACTGGTGATATGGGTCTTAAGCAATTCCTCAAGATTTCGGTGTCCTCGTTTCATCGAATACGACGGCGTTCCTTTCACGCTTGTACTTTAGTTATTTCAATTGGGGGTTCCAATGTGCACTGAAGTCGAGAATGCCTACAGCCTGCTGCGTCCGATAAGGACCGACCCCGCAATTCAGTTGCTGTAGTGTAATGCGCATAGCAAACTATGGGGTGACTTCTTCGCGGCATATGCCGTCGTGAACCTTTTCAGCCGCACGATCTCCATTCAAACTGCAATGGCCTAGTCTATTGTATTATATCCTACCGGTGGTAGCGGAAAGATAGCCGGAACGCTTGTAACCCTCACTTGATCCATTAACGATGGTGATCTCCCCGCCCCTAAATCGCCCCACTCACGACTCCCGCCGCAGCCACAAACGCGGTCGCCCCATGATCACCACCACTACTCCCCGTCTCCGCGCCTCCACTACTAATTCCATCCCCACTCCCTCCTCCTGTCCCCTTGGCGGGCACACCCCCACTGCTAACCTCAAACTTCGCCGGAGTTCTCCACAGCGGTTGCGAATCGTGAGATTTCCTTGCTACCCGCTGCTCGAGTGTTTCTATTTCTGTCTCGTTTGCTTTTCCCTCCTGCACCGATAGGTGATTCTGTGAGGCTGAAGATGAGATGCGGCGACGACCTGTTGGGGGAGAGGAGGTGGAGAGGCGATTGGGGTTTTGAGGTGAGGATGTAGAGCTTGAGGGAGGTGTAGGCGACGGAGATTCCCGTTTGCTGTTTTTGTTTTTGTTGCTCCAGGAATTGATGTGGAGGAGAGATTTTAACGATGGCATGTTGCGATGAGAAACGGGTGAGTGGATTGGTGGACAGAAGGGTGCGGTAGTACGTGTGCTTTTTATATTCTGTGATGGGGTATACACTCAAGGCAGCAAGCATCAGCAGGGAGGCTGGGGCTGAAGGTGTACGTCATAAGAGTACCGGTACTCTATTTTTGCCTTTCTTTTTTCTCTTCAGCCAGGCGATTTTCAACATGAAACGAAAGAGCACCGTTGAATTTGCTATTTTACAGTGTTGCGTTGGCCTCGACATACGGTCGACATATTTCATGGACCGGGGATCCGGTCAGTGTAGGCGTCTCATCTGACACACAGGACTAAGATTATCGATCTGCACAGAACTAGTCCCAGGTTATCGGGTCGCATACGGATAAGTTTTTTCGGGCGATGGATGCACCGGAATACATGCCGTTTATTCAGCTGAGACGACGCCCGGCGTTATTTCTACATATCACAACACCTCCCGTCCTTCCGTATCCCAGTACAACGTGAATCACCTCTCACACTCCCAACAAATCCACCGCCGCAATGGGAGTACCCGCAACTGAAGCTATAAACTTCTTCATCTGCCTGGTAACGATGCAGGTAATAATGACACTCTGTCTTCCACTGCGATTCTGGCTTTTACGGAAGAAACTACGGAATCGGAGTACGCTCGCGCTATGGAGCGATGGGTTCTTCACGTTCGGATGGGCGTTGACGATGGGGCTGGGATGGCATGAGGTTCGGAATGCGTGGCTTGGGGTGTCAACGCGGAGGAATTCATCGACGGAGGAAGATGTAGTACATCGTCTTGTGACTGCGGATGCTGCAAAGGTATGTTTTTTTTCGCCTAGATTATGGGGCGTTTACTGAACATGAGAATTCAGCAATTTCTGATGATCTATATCCTCGCCGTCACCGAGATCTGGGCGTTCAAGGGCGCGTTCATATTCATGTACGCGGACCTTTACGACAGGACTGTCAACGTCCGCAAGCACGGATTATATGCCACCGCGGCGTTGATCCCGCTGACATATATCGGTCTTCTCATCGCCGCGCTGATGGAGTGTAGACCCTTATCCGAGAACTGGTATTTTCCCTCCCTCGGGCGGGACAAATCCCACCTTCTAACACACTCAGGAACATCGAAAAACTCCTTTACACCGGAACCCTCTGTTCGCCCATCACCTCAACACGGACGAACATAATCAGCATTGTCTTCACCATCACGACCGACATCCTGCTAATCCTCCTCCCCTTCCACATCATGACCTCACTCACCCTCACCTCCCCACAGAAGCGTGGGATCTCCTTCATCTTCCTGGTCGCCGCGATATCCGTTTCAGCCGCAGTCGCCCGGTTCGCAATTCTCGCCAAGATGGGGGTATACCTGCTCTACTCGGAAGACCGACAGGAGACCACGTTTGACAAGTACTATTGGGCGGTGGGGTTGGCGTTTTTGGAGATTTGTGCGGCCGAGATTGCGTTTGTGTTGCCGGCGCTGAGGAGTGTGTTGGTTGATAGAGGGAGGAAGAGTTGTGGGGAGAAGGAGGTTATGTTGGTGAGGATTGTGGGAGATGAAGAGGATGAGGGGGGGGTGGTAGTTGATAGAGGGGATTCAGATGCTAAGGTGTGGGGGTTTAGGCGATAGGGATGAAAGGGGTTGACGGCCGAAAATGTTAATGATGATGACGATGATGATGCATGATCTTTGATCTTGGTGTGGGTACAGGGTACTCTTTCGGATGCAGGGAATTCAAACGAAAGAATATGTTGATACATACTGTGCTGCTCTATCGTGGTGGGAATTACAACAGTGTATAGGTAAATTCAAGACTCGCAGTGTTCCTGAAGCCGCGGTTGCGAAAGGAAAATGATATCCGTTGAGTTTATAAGCTAGGAAAGTGGGGGTGGACAGCTGGCAGTCCAAAACCGGGGCCGAAGCAGCTATCAACTAATCAGGGCGGCCGCTTAGGAAACTGGGTCCGAGTGGCCTCGAGGCCTCCAAATTTAGAGATATAAAGAAAGCCCATACGATAGATATTCACAACAAAAGGCTCACAAATATTAAAGACAGAAACTCTGCATATGGTATCTAATCGCCGAACAGGGGTTAAAATAAGCTTGCCGAGGCAGGGTTTAGAATCATCTAATATAGTCGAAGCATGGATGTCTTCTCGTCTATATCACGGGGCATTTTTTTCATCAGGCCTGTTTCACAGTATAGCCCAGCGTCCAAAGCATTCACAAAATTTGTCCTTCGCGCCAGTGTAAGTCTGCGAGGTGCCGAGGTGCGCTGCAGCTAGCTAACATAAAATTTCGCTCAGTTCATGCTATATACTCTGCGCAGCTTTCTCTAGTACAGATATCACCGTTTCTCTGAATACTCTCTGGAGCTTCAAATCATCCTTTGTGTCATGAGTAACGACGAAGTCTCCAGTCAGGCACATCTCCACAATCCTGGTGTACTTCTCGCCAACTTTATCCTTCAATCTTCTTGAAGCGTGCTTTCGGAGCTGCTCTCGAATGCCACATTTGTCTGTAACAGTGGAGAAGCGGTTCTGTTCGAGCTCTATTGCTGGTTGCCATAGTCCGATCTCGAGCAAAACAACCCCTTAAGACACGGTTAGTGGGTCTGCACATCAACGCGAGCCTACTCGAGACCAGAAGCTAACCGAGTGCATATATATCGTGAATCTTTGAAAAGGGCCGGGACGGTTGGCCTTGGCGATCCGGATGGCGATAGATATCATTCTCAATGTCGTCGTCGCTAAACCCTGCGGTAAAGTCGTTTTCTGGACGGCTGTATTCAAAGCCAAATATCCAAGGCTTATCGTACTCGATCGGGTCTCGGGAGCAGTTGTCTGTTCTTCGAAAGAAGACAATATTCTGGCTCCGGAAGCTCTTGTGGACCTGTTACGACAACAGTTAGCCCCATAATCTTGAAGGAATTGCTCCGTACTTGCCCACTGAACCATATGCAACTGGGCCATAGATGATGCAAGAACGACAGCTAATCGAAATTTATCTCCGAGCGACGGCTTAGATCTCCGGTTCCGAAGTTCATCGAGTAAAGAAATTGGCTTCGGCTCGTAATAAGCGGGAATGTTATACAGAAACGCAAACCGATTCTCGCTCGCCAGATGTGCATAGCCCCGACACTTCAGGACCCGAAAGCCAGGGTCTTTTGCCTGATGTAGAAGAGCAGCCAGCTGACGCGCTCGTGTGAATACCATCTGCTGATCACCGGTTCCCACGGGAATCGTTTTGAACTCGAGAGCAAGCACCTCAGAGTCCACCATGCAAATGGATACTCCAGTGCCGAAGGTTTGGTTGGTGCGACGGATCAAACAACTCGGCATTTCGAGCTCCAGCTGCATTGCGGACTCCTCATCTACAGCCATTATTCGCAATCGCGCATCAGAATCGAGCCCTAATGCTCTTGCATTCCCGTTCTCTTCAAGACTTCTGCAATATTCCAACTCCCGCCCTAGGGTGGAAGAAAGCAAGAGGAGCTTTGTTTGCTCGAAAATAGCGACGTTTGTGTCGTTGAAATTGACTAGCAGCTGTTCTGCTCGCTTTTTATCTTTGAATGCCCACCGAACCTTCGCCAGTGTTGAAATAGAAGGGGATCGCGGGATTGACCGTGGTCTCGGGAAGAAAGACGATGAAGCTGCGTTATGAGCCGGTGGGGTATCGTTTGCCGGGATGAGCAATGTCGATGATAAATTACGCGTTGGTGTAGGCGGAGTCGAGAATCCATTGGCGTCCAAGCACACATCGCCATATCTCCCCCAAAGAAGACGATAGGCGTCCGAGAGGGTGCCTTCAAGTTGTTCAAACATCACAGTAATTTCAGCTTGTGTCTCGACGTCAAATCGGCTGAACGGGGTTTCGTCAACGCCGTCCCGTATCGATATCGGTGTGAATAACAGCTCCTTGAGTTTCTTAGCACGATTGAGTTCATTCCGTGTGCGAGCGTATATGCGGGAAGAATCCTGGGTGTCGGGTTAGTTCCCAGTTCGTCCTTACTATGCCTGAATCTTTAGCTCCAGCGAGACGCTTACCGCCTCAAAATCCTGCGCTGCTGAAATGATATCTGTCGTTTTGTCTCCAAGTACCAAAACACGGTCGATCACGGTAATGGAAAACGCCGCAACCTCGAGTCCACTCATTGCAAGTTATCGCTAGGTGAGTATCGTACGTTGGTTTTGGAGCGAAGTCTTGAGCTCTTGACTGGCGTTGCACAGACATATGGGGTGTGCTGGATAGTGCGGGGAAAGTCGGAAGTCGCCAATTAGTCAGGTCGATATGCATGCAGCGCAACTGAGCACACGGAAGACTCATCAGCACAGCCTCGCTCCCAAGATCTAAACTAAATACCTTGAAGACCTCCAGAATAACGGCTAGATAGCTCTACCCGCAAACTACTTGGCATTTTACTATGGGAACGGTGAGACTATCCTCCGGCACTTATAGACGACCTGCGCCAACCTCTAATTGCAGTACTAACTAATCTGCAGAATGACTCAATCCTCAGCTGGAACACGTCGTTATCGAGGACTGCTATATCCACTGTTCAAGGCTTCGGCTTCTCTGGCGGGGCTCCCTCGGCACTTGGTGGTTTGGATGAGGTGTTACGCACCCTTCAGAAGCTAAACATCAAAAGATGCCACATGAACGATGTAGAACGACAGGGTGTCATAGGCGAGGGTGGATCCTTTGTCGTGGAGCGATATGTGTACGCCGGAAATTTGGTAGCGGTGAAGCACCTGAAGATGGGCGAGTCGGGAAGCGACGGCAAGAAACTTGGATCTCGGCTGGCAAACTTGCTACTGGACCTTCAGATTATGCATCACAAACCCCTTCAAAGTCATCCGAATATCCTCAACCTGATCGGCTACGGTTGGAATACGCAGGACAACAACCTAGTTCCCTTTGTCATGGTGGACTATGCTTCCATGGGAAATCTCAGGGCTTACTTGAGAGAATCACGGGAGCTTGTGGCTTTCAGTACGAAGCTTTTATTCATGGGTGATGTCGCTGCAGGATTAATGGCCCTCCATAAATGTGGAATCGTGCATGGGGATCTAAAGCTCGACAACGTCCTGGCGTTCCAAGCTCAGGACCGCCTAATCGCAAGATTATGTGACTTTGGCCATTCGTTGATTACCTCGAAAGACGAACGCCAACACACTCGGTATTATGGAACACCTCTGTGAGCTTTCCCGCTTTCCAACGGTTGCGTCTGAACACCTAATATTTGACAGGTACAATGCACCGGAGGTAGCTTGCCAAACTAAAGCAATTGCCTCTGAAGATCTGCCTAAGTGCGATATCTGGGCATATGGCCTCCTCGTATGGGAGATTCTCATAGATGGAGCATACTATTTCGATAAGTCCTGGACAAACGATCCATCTCATTTGTGTAAGTTAGGTTGTGTTGAAGGAGCGTGTGTGGATACGTCGTACGAGAATTTCGACAAGAGTCAGCTCCGCGAATTAGCCATCAAGTCCACGAAGAATTCCTACCAGGACGCATCCATGTCCGAGTTCTGCATCAGTTTCGCAATGTCAGCCCTACGTGCGCTGTTTCGCAAAACACTTCAGGTGGAGCCGGCCGTTCGCCCAAGTGACCTGATGGCGTTCCCAATCATGAAAACCTGGAAGTGAGTACCAAATCATTCAGAGTAAGTGGGGATACTGACCGGTCAAGGACATACGGAGTAGAGAATCTTTCTGTGCAGCTTTCAATGCATGCGGGGAAACAAGAATTGACATACGATGTGAGATGAGTCTATAAGTATACGAGGGACGAAGGTCTAACGTATACCTGCGTAGATCTTTCGATACGACCAAGAGAGAGATATACTATGGCACTACCAACAACAGATATTTCACGAAATTGAAAAGATGTCTCTCCGTTTGACTGACAACGACAAGAAAGCTAGAATGACTCTGCAGTTGGCAATATGTTACATTTTGGGATTCGGAACTGTTCCACAGCTCGATAAAGCCGTCGAGATCATTCAACAAGCTGTGAAGGGGCTGGATCACCCAATTGTACGGATTTTTGGAGACCAACTCTGTTCTGGAATTCGGGGAAATATCAGTAACACCTATCACTCTTATGTTATTCGGTGTCTACAAGAGGGTGCGCTTGCCCTTACAGCAGCAAATCACCCTGCACTGCTCCGTGCAAGTTCCCTAGCGGATGCGAAAACTGTACAACGTCTCATAGATGAAGATACAAACACCGCAGAAACCACTGCAGATGGTTGTTCTGTCTTACATTGGCTTTTCATTTTTGGTGATAAGACTTTGTCGATGGGTCTACGCATATTGGCCCAGTGGGATGCAAGTCAAGAATCAAACCCATCAGTTTCTTCCATCAGAAGGCTCTCTTTTATGCAGGCTTTGGACTGGCCATGTATAGAGACTCGCCGCCTCCATCCTCAGTGGCCATTAGAATTTTCCGGCACACCTCTTGCATTTGCAATATATGCCGAAAGCGAAAGTGCTGTAGCAGCTCTTCTTGAACTCGGCGCAAACCCTCTGGCGAGGATCTACCATCCAGAAGAATCCAATGATCGCTATAAAAGTGCTTGGACACCATTTCATCTCGCTGCAAGCCTGCATTGCCCCAACATACTGAAAATGTTACTACAAGCGAGTGAATTAAGGAATATCAGTATTAAGGAGTGTTTCTCAGGGACACCGCTCGGTTGCTCGTTACCATTTTCCTCTAAGCTGGAACGATATGCGATACACGGATGCAATGGTCGCCAATGCTTACTCGAAACGGTTCAGTTTCTGAAATGCTCGGGAGTATGTGCGGTGTCTTCAGCTGGGATGACCCCACTGATGCAAGCTATCGACTTTGAAGACTACGATGTGGTTTCAGCCCTCATCACGTGCTACCCAGTAGTCGCCAGGAAAAAGTTCTACAATCCAAAGTATCGGCATGAGTGGAATCTTCCAGTACACTTTGCCGCTCAGCTTGCTGGCCGGTCGAAGGACTTAGATAATGTCGTCAAAATCTTGAGCCTCATCATTGAGCGCGATCCAGGTAGCCTGCAAGCCACCGATAGTAGGGGTCGAACTCCTCTCCATCTGGCAGTGACCGGACAGACTCAAAGAGCGGCGAAATGGCTGTTAGAGCATGGCGCAGATGTCAATGCCAAAGATGATCAAGGTTGCCAACCTTTGCATCATGTGTCAGTTGTACATATCGCGGACTTGTTACTATCGTCTGGGGCATATCTAGACAGAGACAAAAATGGATTATCCCCTCTACACCACCTCTGCCAGAGAGACTCTCTCGATGTTCTCAACATGTTCATCGAAAGGGGAGCACATTTAGACCCTAGCCTACACGATAATTTACCCCACTTTGCTATACGTTGCGGGTCGCAAAGGACCGTGGCCGCCCTGTTAGCCGGGGGCGTTTTTGTAAATGGTTGCAATGCGGATGGCGATACTCCACTTCATATTGCTACCAGGACATCACGTGCAGATATTGTGCTAGCACTTCTCATGACCGGCGCTGACCGCACCATCGGGGACAGACTTGGGCATTTACCGCTTTACATTGCATCCCATATAAATAATCCAACAATAGTACGGATTCTGCTCTCGCACGATGGTGTAGAAGCCGATTTGCCCCTAGGAATATCTAGCGTAGACGCTATGTATCGACAAACCCCGTTGCATGTCGCAGCTAAAACAGCGAGTGTAGCGGTAGGGGAACTGCTGCTCGCCCACGGCGCTTCCGAATGTGCTCAAGACCAAAAAGGGCGAACCCCGTTGCATGTAGTCACCAACATGAATGACTTTAATCATAAGGAAACCGAACAGGTTAAGTTCTGTCAGTTGCTGCTTCGACGCAAAGAGGTTCTACTTATTCTAGATTCCCTGAACCAGTTACCGTGGCATCTTGCTTGGAGGAAAGGCAACCTCACACTCTTATCATGCTTCTTATCGCAGACGTACTCCCTCGCCGGTCCCCAACTCGCATTTCCGAATCAAGATGCTAGAGCTGTTGGTTTTATGCTTCTGGAGAAAGCAATAGCCGGTCGCGCTGTTGACCTCATGGACTCTTTGCTTGCAGAAAGGGAAACTCTCGGAATTCCGCCCACCCATCATATGGAGAGTTCTGTCCGACCCGCGATTGACTTAGCACTTCAGAATGCCGATCTTTTGCTGGAAAGCGTTATAAATCTGTGGGGAAAAACGTCTCAGTGGTTTGAGAAAGATGGCATGCGCAAGGATCACTTAGTTGAAATGCTTCGCAAACATAGGGAGTCTCGTAACGAAATAATTGAAAACTTTGAGAGAGAGCTTTTCAGAGCCGCAGGATTTGCAGAGGTCATCTTGAACTACTCTAAGGATTCTATGGAACGTTTTATTCACAAGCAGCCGTACTATCGGCAGGAAATTTTCCCTCGATGGGTTTATCTGATGTTCACGCACGGGCAGACCTCGCATCCAGACTTCTTAATTGCGCGGGTGGTGAGAGAAGTTATTTTAATGGTACAGGATGGACTGAAGACCGAAATTATACTGGAGAGCGAAATTATACTAGCAGAGGATAAGCTGGAGAGCAAAATTAAAAGAATAGTGCGGGATGAGTTGGAGAACGAACTTGGACGAATGGTGTGGAATAAGCTAGAGAGCGGTGTTATAAGAAAGGTGTGGAATAAGCTGGAGATCGAATTTAGCCTAATGTCGCGGGATGGGCTAGAGAGCGGTGTTATAGGAAGGGTGCAGAATAAGCTGAAGAGCAAAGATAGACGAATGGTGTGGGATAAGCCGGAGAGCGAACTTAGACGGGTGCTGGTTGAGCTGGAAAGCGAACTTAGACAAAGGATGCGGGGTCAGCTGGAGAGCGACGTTGTACGAAGAGCGGAGGATCATCTGGGGAGCGAACTTAGACAAATGGTGCAGAATGAGCTAGAGAGCGAAGTTATACTAAGGGCGCTGGCTAAGCTGGAGTACGAACGTACTTATGGGGGTATGTTTAAATAGGTAAGCATGACATGAACCTCACATGGGGCTATCATCTTTGACAACTTAGTTTGACATGTTTTCCTCACTCCTAGGCTGCTAGGTATTTTCGGCTATCACAGTTGTTGACCTTGCAGTCCATTGCAAGCCTTACAGGTGTATTTGAGTGACAGCCTAATGGCCTTCATATCAGCCTGTCAGGTTTGTCAGATTGTCAAGAGATGGCCGCTGCGGCAGCCATCGCCGTAGCAGTAGCCATCGCCGTGGCAGTAGCCATCGCCGTAGTAGCCATCGCTGTAGCAGCCATCGCCGCAGCAGACTTTGCTGTTGACAACCATCACTCTCATCACCATCACCATCACCATCACCATCACCATCACCATCACCATCACAATCACCATCATAATAATCACCACCATATACAGCAGCTGCATGCCTTGCACCCACGTATACACATAAAAATTATGGGAGCAGTGAGAATGTAATCTGAAGACTCATGAAAGTAGATCCTAAAAGTGACAAACCCATCATCCCAATTCCAATACTTGCTGCTATATGCTGCAGCAAAGGTGGGAAGCTGGTGAAATCTGCAGCTCTACAATGTAACCGAAAAAATTCTCATCACAGCAACACCCTCTACTACTGACAGGTTGATGTCAGGTTGTTAAACCTATTAACCTAACCACTGTGCTAGCATTACACACTACTGCAAGCCTGTCAACTCTACCAACCTTCCCAGACTTTGTGCTGCTGTCAAATCAGACAGGCTTACATTTCGGTGTTGCTAACAGATTGGTTTTCCACATATCAGCCTGCAAATCGAAACAGCACCACATCAACTTAATAATACATGATAGCCTCACTTCAAACCCATGTGAAGCTTATGTACTTATTCGAGCCCCCCGTAGTGTATACGAAGGAGTTCGAGCTTCAGTATACGACATGGTCTGGGCCTGCTCGCACGTGGGATCAGAAAGACCGGATTGTCACGCATCACCGAATAATCTGCACCAATCGTGAGGGTGCCGAAGCACAACAAATAAGTGTCACGTGCGCATGCGTGAGTGTGACGGACTCGAATTATCAAAATATCTACACCAGTGGATGTGATTGCAATTGATGAGATAGATGTAAGAAAGGGTAGAGTGACAGGCTGGTTGCAGAAAGAGAGCGGGGGGTGTAGCTACTTAAGTATGTAGGAGCAGGGTTGCGAGAAGTAGCAGAGTGAGTGCGGCCGTATGTCTCCTTGTATTATTGATAGTGAAGGGGTGACTCGAAATCTTTGAAGTGTTGTTTCGGCAATCCAGTACTAGATTTAAACTAAAGAAATATGGACTTTTATATGTGTTCTACTTCACTGGCCAAGTTTCTCACTTGGCCAAGAGGACATCCTGTTGACCAAGAGGATATCCCCTTAACCAAGAGGGCAACTTGGTCTGGAGGGCGTCCTGCTAGTCAAGATTTCACCAGCAAAAATGCAAATCGACTATAGACTGCGCTACGCGTACACGCGCACCCGTGCAGCTCATAACAAGCTTTCCGTAGACCCCTGCGTGGGCCTATGGAACTATATACGGCTGGCAGTCGATGGACCTATGCCAGTCTTTACCGCCAGCAGGCTTCGCTGGTACTGTACGCATCATGGATACTATTATTGAGAACACGCTTGGGAGCCCATTTGAGAGCCCACTTGAGAGAACGCTTGAGGGCACACCTAAAAGAGCGTTCGAGAGAGCGTTCGAAAGCACGCCTAAGAGAACGCTTCTTGATGATTACTGTTTTTCCGTGGAATACTTTGGGCTGCCAGTGATGGAAGGGAAAGTTTGAGTCTGGAAGCTTTGACATTGACGTAGCTAACTTACTTGTCTAAGTGCTCCCACCTCTAGCCAGTACCATGACTATCACTGTCACCGCCACCATCACCATCACCATCACCGTCACTATCACCATCATACAGCATGAGTAGCTCCGGGTGGAATGCGTGCATATGCACACGTCCAAAATCGGCGGGAATCGGGCTGCAGATTCCGCCGGAAAAACTGGGTCGGAGATCTGCTCTCCCTACGATCCAATTGTACACCATTCCCGAAGGAGAGATGGCTGAAATTGCCAACGCCATGGCTGAGAAACATCGTGAGATCCAGTCACGATACGGTGCTGAGAGCGTCTAACAAGATAAGGTTTACACCATGAAATCGACTGACGTTATGATTTCAGCCGCCCACCATACCCCACCCGCCCAGCAGCCTGCCACTCCACGAGTCTCTGCATATAAGCGCTCTTGATAGCCTGCACTCAAGAGCACTTCTTGGGAGCTTACTGGGGAACGTACAGTCATGAAAAGCGGGGAGCGTACTTGGGAGCGTGCTTAAGAGGGTACTTGTGAGAGTACTTGGGAATGCACTTGCGAGCGCACAGTTAAGTAAGCTAGGGACGGTGCAATTGAGCGTACTTGGGAGTGTGCTTGGGAGCGTGCAATCAAGTGCGTTTGACAAGTGTACTATATGCAGCGTCATGTACAGTATCAGGGTTCCCAACCGTCCGTCCGGACTACAGTCTTTCGGGGCCCGACATCGTCGTCCCGTCTAGGGCATGAGTACGGAAGGACTAGTCTGTCCCGGGCAGAAATCTCCAGGACCAGGGCCCGGTACAGATAACTGTAGTCTTAACCAGGGTCAGATATACTACATCCTACTCGGGAATGAGAGTTCCGGGATACCGTATCTCGGAACAAATCTTCAGCCGAGGTGAACTTGTACCGAATCGGGGATTCTAAGCTTCATTAAATCGGATATCAATTTCTGAGTGGGGGCCAATCAATGGACTGTAGGGTCCCGCAGTCCTGTAGTCTTGTTATGGAGCGCCCTGGTCCGTCCAGTCCTGAAATCTTGAGCCCGGAAAACTTTAGTCCGGTCTCGGGCAAGGTTTTGGACGGACGGGACGGACTATTGGGATGCCTGTACAGTATAGTATCGAGTGCAAGTATTTGCCTGTGTATCATAGTTATCTAGTCAACGCGTGGGTCTATAGGACTCATAGTTTCTACACGTCAAATTACCTATAGAATACCGTTCGAGGAACCACTTGTCTATGAGCTGCGCGTTGCGAAAGGCCATTTTTGCCGGGGCCGAGGCCAACATGGCCAGCAGTAAATAAACTTGTACCTACTAAAGACTAGCCTGAAGTCACATAACTGAGAATATTCTTTATGACGCTCAGTGGGAGAATTTATGCCTCAGATATAGCTAATTCAATGCCACTTTTATCTATCCAGTAAGGCAGAAATGTCGTGCTTGTTAGCGAATGTGCATTCCTGATCCTCTCTGTGCATAGTGACAGGCAGAGTACTAAGTATGTATGGGTATAGATCTTAATTAAGAGACGCCACAGCTCAAAAATAGCAGTACAGAGCTCCAGTCTGTACACAATTTGAAGTTGCTTAGTCGGGATGCATAAGCGATCATTTGGTCTTGGATTTGGGACGGTAAATGGACAGGCCAATGTAGCTCGATCAGCTTGCCAATTCCGTAAGCCAACGCTCAGTTCGGGTTATCTACCAAACGTATAATGCATGTGCTGCTTACCGCAACCTGCTGTTATGATATACTTACCTATATCTCCCCGCACGCCGCATGCCTGGCTAATACACATCCAATTTGTGTAGGGTATCCCGCTCTTAAAGCACGTAGGTCTCAATCACAGTTAATCCCAGTCGAGAAATTTTCATCGTTTGCAGAACGTCAATCAGTCAGCATTATTCTCGACGACCCTAAACCTCATATGCCACCGGTTTATGGTTGATCATTATTGTCTTGCCAAAGAAGCTGTAAATACTGAATCTGTAACAGAAAGAAGGCAGGCTTGGGGCTACGTCACAGGTGCATATAAACTGCATATTCAGCATTCCATTTCGGAACTGCAGGTCAAATCATCCAATCGGCTGTATGCATGAATAGGTAGGAGCTAACCCAATCAATGCGGGTGAATCCGCGCCACATAGCCACGACGAACATTACCAATCCCATCGCAGATTTTGATATCCCAGCCACCCCAGTGACACCTTATCCCAAAACTCTTCTCTCATCCCCGCCTCTCTAACCGGCGCCCAAACCAAACAACGCCACATCAACATCGTAACAAATGGCCGACGACTCTCACCACAATGATTCCGACAGCCTACCCGTCTACTTCCGCGACCTACGAGGCCAAAACCCACAGCATATAATCGATGCTTTCAGCCGGGCAAACCCCGGTCCAGTTACCAATGCCATCACCGCCTCCCTCGGGGCCTTGAGCCATATGGAACTCCGTTCCCTAATCGAGCGGCTTATAAGCACGCTTAGCGACAGCGAATTTAGAAACCAGTTCCTGCGCGCGATAACGCAGCACATCAGGAATCACCCATATCAAACCGCATTCATAGTCGTCGGGGTCATTCTGCTAATGAACCCACTCGCCATGGTCGGTTTTGGATCGTTAGGCCCCGTTGCCGGTGAGTATCTTCCATCGGTTTGCGCGAGTGACAGACTGATTGGCTGGTGCAGGATCGGTTGCGGCCGGCTGGCAAGCCAGTATTGGAGGTTCTGTGGCCGCCGGGAGCGCGTTCGCCATCCTACAGAGCATAGGCATGGTGGCAGCGGTTGCTATCCCTGCGGCTGGTGCCGCTATTGTCGGTACTACGGCGGTGGTTGCAGCGCACCAACAGGGGGTTCTGAGAGGTGCCAATGCGGCGGGTGGTGAAGTAGCTCGTTGGTGGGGAGGTGATTATGGCGAACCGGTGAAGAATTGGTGGAATGGTAACTTCGGCCAACCTGTGAAGAGCTGGTTGGGTGCGACGGAAAAGCCGGTCGCGAACTGGTGGGGGCAGGTTACTCGTCAGAATACGGCTCAAAATTAGTTATACAGAGCTCCAGCTGTACACAATTTAAAGTTACTTAGCCAGATGCATAAGCGATCACTTGGCCTTGGATTGTTGTTGTTTATTCATACTGTATTCACTCTTACTAGAGTATGACAGAGCCTAATAACCCCTCCGCCTCCGGGCGAGCCGGCTAGATGGCGGGGCTCCCACCCACTTGGCCTTGGATTTTGGGGCGGTAAATGGAGAAGGCTATGTAGCTTGATCTGTCTGCGTAAGCCAACGTTTGTTTCCGGTTATCTACTAAACGTATAGTTCATGACCTGCTTACCGCAACTTGCTTTATGATATGCTTACCTCTCCGCTCGCCGCATGCCTGGCTAATATACATTCAATGTGTATATCCCGCTCTTAGAGCACATAAGCCTCAATCACGGTTAATCCCAATCGAGAACTTTTCATCGTTTACTGATCGTCAATCAGTCAGCATTATTCTTGACCCTAAACCCCATACGCCGCCGGTTTATGGAAGTACTTTTGCGGACGACCATTGGATCGTCGAAGAAAGCCGTTAGGCGCTGGATCTGCAGCCGAAAGAAAGCAGGCCTGGGGCTACTCTACACTGGTAATAAATTACAAGGTTCGCATAAACTGCATCCAACATTCCGCCGGTCAAATCATCCAATCGGGTGCGTGCATGAACAGGCTAAAGACAACACAAACACAAGGCAGTCAACAGCACTGACAAACTTTACCAATCCCGTCGTAGTTCCCTCACATGTCTTATCTCCCATCCACCGCAGTCACAGTCTTTTGTTCTTATCCTGCCGTCCGTGATCCATCTTCTCTCCTCCCACCTTACTAGTACCTCAACCAGCATCACATCACAATCCTGTAAAATGAGCGCCGACTCTCACCACAACTCCTCCCTGCTCGTCCACTTCCGTGCCTTACAAGGACAAAACCCGAAACATATAATCGATGCTTTCACCAGGGCAAACTCCAGCCCGGTTACCAATGCCATCGCCACCTACCTCGGGGCCTTGAGCCATGTCGACCTCCGAGCTCTGACAAAGCGGCTTATAAACACCTTTAGCGACCGCGCGTTCAGAATAACGCAGCACATCAAGGACCACACATATCAAACCGCGTTCTTGGTCAACGGGATCATATTGATGATCAACCCTTTCACCATGGCTGGTTTCGGTTCGTTAGGGCCTGTTGCTGGTGAGTATCTTCCGTCAGTTTGCGTGGTGACAGACTGATTTGCTGGCGCAGGATCGATTGCGACAGCCTGGCAATCGAGTATTGGAGGTTCTGTGGTTGCCGGAAGCGCATTCGCCATCCTGCAGAGCATGAGTATGGTGGGAGCGGGTGCTATTCCGGTGACTGGTGTTGCTGTTGTCGGTGCTACGACGGTGGTTGCGGCGCACCAACAGGGGATTTTGAGAAGTGCGGGTGGTGAAGTAGCTCGTTGGTGGGGAGGTGATTATGGCGAACCTGTGAAGAATTGGTGGAAAGGTGACTATGGCCAACCTGTGAAGAGCTGGTGGGGCGGGACGGAAAAGCCGGTCGCGAATTGGTGGGGCGGGACGGAAAAGCAGGTGGCGAACTGGTGGGGCGGGACGGAAAAGCCGGTCGTGAACTGGTTGGGCGGGACGGAAAAGCAGGTCGTGAAATGGTGGGGCAGGACGGAGAAGCCGGTCACGAACTGGTTGGGCGGGACGGAAAAGCCGGTCACGAACTGGTTGGGCGGGATGGAAAAGCTGGTCACGAACTGGTTGGGCGGGACGGAGAAGCCGGTCACGAATTGGTGGGGCGGGACGGAAAAGCCGGTCACGAACTGGTTGGGCGGGAAGGAGAAGCCGGTCACGAACTGGTTTGGCGGGATGGAAAAGCCGGTCACGAACTGGTTGGGCGGGACGGGAAAGCCGGTCACGAACTGGTGGGGACAGGTTACTCGTTAGAATACAGCTCAAAATTAGTTGTACAGAGCTCCAGCTGTACATAATTTGATGTTGCTTAGTCGAGTTGCATGAGCGATCACTCGGTCTTGGATTTTGGGTCGGTATATGGAGAAGGCTATGTAGTTTGATCCGTCTGCCAATTCTATAAGCCAACGTTCGCTTCAGGTTATCTACTAAGCGTACAAGGCATGACCTGTTTACCGCGACCTGCTGTTAAAATATACATACCTATATCTCCCCGCTTGTCGCATGCCTAGCCAGTACACATCCAATGTGTGTATATCTTAGAGCATATATGTAGGTCTCAAGTACGCTTAATCCCAGTCGAGAACTTTTCATCGTTTACTGAACGTTAATCAGTCAGTATTATTCTCGACCTAAACCTCATACGCCGCCGGTTTGTGGTGTGCTTTGGCGGAGACCATTGGATCATCGAAGAAAGCCGTTAAGCGCTGGATCTGCAGCCGAAAGAAAGCGGGCCTGGGGGTGCGTATAAACTGCATATTCAACATTCCGTTTCAAAACCGCCGGTCAAATCGTCCAATCGGGTTCGGGCATGAACAGGCAAGAAAGACAATACAAGCGTACAAGGCAATGAAAAGTTGCCACATAGCACTGACAAACTTTACCAATCTCGTCGTAGTTCCCCGCACGTCTTTCTTATCTTCAACCCACCGCAGTCACTGTCTTGTGTTCTTATCCTGCCGTCCGTAATCCATCTTCTCTCCTCCCCACCTTACTAGTACCTCAACCAGCATCACATCACAATCCTGTAAAATGAGCGCCGACTTTCACCACAACTCCTCCCTGCCCGTCCACTTCCGTGACCTACAAGGACAAAACCCGAAACATATAATCGATGCTTTCACCAGGGCAAACTCCGGCCCGGTTGCCAATGCCATCGCCACCTCCCTCGGGGCCTTGAGCCATGTCGACCTCCGTGGTCTGATAGAGCGGCTTATAAACACCCTAAGCGACCGCGCATTCAGAAACCAATTCCTTCGCGCAATAACGCAGCACATCAAGGACCACCCATATCAAACCGCGTTCTTGGTCGTCGGGATCATATTGATGATGAATCCCCTCGCCATGGCTGGTTTCGGTTCGTTAGGGCCCGTTGCTGGTGAGTAACTATCTTCCGTGGGTTTGCGGGAGTGATAAGGCTGATTAGCTGGCGCAGGATCGATCGCGGCAGCCTGGCAATCGAGTATTGGAGGTTCTGTGGCTGCCGGAAGCGCATTCGCCATTCTGCAGAGCCTGGGTATGGTGGCAGCAGTTGCTATTCCTGTGACTGGTGCTGCTATTGTCGGTGCTACGGCTGTAGTTGCAGCACACCAAGAGGGGGTTTGGAAAGGTGCCAATGCGGCGGGGGATGAAGTTGCTCGTTGGGGTCGAGGTGATTATGGAGAGCCTGTGAAGAACTGGTTGAATGGAGATTACGGCCAACCTGTGAGCGACTGGTGGGGCGGGACGGAAACACCGGTCGCGAACTGGTGGGGGCAAGTTACCCGCCGGAATTAAAGGACTTTTGGGGGATTGGGGATTGGAATGTGGTGATGTAGCTATTATTAGTTTTCCGGAGGAGATGTTCTCTATTCGAGTTTGAGAATCTAAGTTTGCAGGGCGTAAGCGCAGTGCTGTGCTCCTAAAGATCTTAGCGGTTACACGCGATAACGAGTACCGTCGTATTTACGTAAATCCCTCATGTTCAGAAAACCAGGGGCTCTGCAGTGAAAGCGAATGGAATAAGGCTTGCAGCGCAGGTGAGAGGGTGGCGGGAGAGGAGGGGAGCAGCGCTGGCACCATAATTTCACATTCCATCCAGAATTTTCTGACGCGGTGAAGCGCGCCGGAAGGTTACTCGCGCGCAGGTTTGCTTTGCTGTCCACGTGGGAGGTACGCTTCGGGTATAGGCCCGAATCACGTCGAGTTTTCCCCAAATACTGCCGTCTGCCATCGTATCAATTAATCCTTAGGTCACCAGTATCGCTGAGGTGGCGACTGCAGTACCAAGTTAGGATTGCCGAAGTATGCGAACGTTCGAACGGGTTTGATCCTATCTAATGCCTCCCTCACCCACCTGGAAGTGGACCAACTGTCATTGGTACAACTGTCGTCTGGGCGAAGCAAGGCCTTGATTAACGGGTAAACAAGGTCGGGTTAACCAGCAACAAGTAAACTTCCAATCTGGGGCCGCCGGTCAAATCATCCAATCGGCAGTGCGCATGATCGGCGGCAAACAATACAAAGTGTTGCCGCCCCTAGTCACACATCCTAGACCTTCATATTGACCACCCCACCTCCCACCTTTGTTCTTATTCTTCTTGACCTTCACTTCTCTTCACTTTCGCATCAAAATCCTGCACAATGGAAGATCCCTCCCCACTCCCCGACTACTTCCGCGACCTCCAGAGCCAAAGTCCGCCAGAAACTGTGGTCGCCTTCATCCAAGCGAATCCCGGACATCCAGTTATCAAACCCACCCGCGACGCTCTTGGGGGTTTGAGCCGGCCCGACCACTCTTCTCTGACCCAGCAGCTTCTGGGCACTATAAATGACGATGTATGGAAACATCAATTTTTCCATGCCATAGAGCTTCACATCGAAAATCACCCACTCGAAACCGCTTTCATAGTCGTCGTGATTGTGATGCTGTGCAACCCAATCTTCGTGCCAGACTTGACGCCTCCGAATTCCACTACCAGCGAGTACCCGTTACACCTTCTGTATAGTTGCGAAAGTGCTGATAACGGGTATAGAATCGATTGCAGAAGCCTGGAAATTGCTACCTGGAGGTCCTGAATCTGCCGATAGGGCATTCAATATCCTACGGAGGATGGGTATGGTGGGCGCCTCGACGGCTGTTGCCCGCAACCTCCGCCTCGAAGAACGCAGAGCCATGCTTTCCGCAATCCAGGGGCAGCATTCCATCTTGTCTGAACTCCGCAAGTTCAACCTTCGCGACCTCTTCAACAAGCTCATCGCCACCGCCACCGACCCGGAATTCTATCGCGCCTTATTCCGCGCGGTGATAAACCACATAAAGGAGCACCCATTCCAAACAGCCTTCATTGTTGTCGGTCTCGTGCTGATCCTCAATCCTGTTGGTCTCGCCGGGTTCGGCGCTCTGGGACCTGTTGCTGGTACGTTTTTTGGGGCGAACTAGTTTCTAAGCCACAATTGAGGACTGACCAAATATAGGCAGTGCGGCTGCGGCCTGGCAGGCGACTTATGGGGGTTACGTTGTAGCTGGAAGTGTTTTTTCTGTTCTGCAGATGATCGGAATGGTTGGAGCAATTGCCATTCCGATGTCTGGGGTCGGAGTGCTAGGGGCTGCGCTGGCTCTGCCCTGGTTGAAACGGTGGTTTGATGAGACCGATATGGCTGCTACGGTGATAAGGTGGTTTGACGGAATCGCCGGTATGCCTGCGGCAATGGTACAGTGGTTTAAGGGTATGCCTGCGGCAATGATGCAGTGGTTTAAGGACATTGATATGGCTGCTACAATGAAAACATGGTGGGCGGGGCTTACGGAGGGGGTGAAAACATGGTGGGAGAAGTTGTTTGGGGGGAGCGACCACGAACACGAAGATTAGGCCTTGCCTCGTGGGTTGTAAGGGTGTAAGGGGGCATATGAAGGGCTAATCGCTAATTATTATTATTATTATTAGGTGGAATCTACTTCATCCAAAAGTCGTATTAGTTACTCGGATATTGGATACAAGTTACGGTGGCGGCTTCGCCGCCCTTTGGAGGTACCGAGATAGATCATCTCCAGCTCAACTCCCAGGAATACCTTACCCCTGGCTGTCAAGTGCTTGGAGGGTACGAAAGGTTGGGCACACTTCCAAATATGATATCAAGTCCTGCCAGCCATTTCGCTGTGCTAGAATATATAAAGATAATCTAGTGACATGACTTGATTTGTGTAAAGGAAAAAAGTTGAATGCACCACCTGGTCTCTCTACCAAATACCACATATATGGTGCCATGCCACCCTCCACATCAATGACTATCTGTATCCAGGTGAATATTCTACTAAATAGACTATTCAGCGACTCTGTTGGTTGTTTCTGTTAAGGGACATTATGGTGGAGAAGAGGAATCGAGAAAGGAATCGAGACCACAGAAGCAAAACAAATGAGGCTGTATGTCACGGCGCTGGAAAGGAGGAAAGTACTTGGGAATAATGGATGGAAGTTATTGGTGGTGTTGGAGTAATTGTGTTACGGAAAGGCGGAGATGTTGGGAGACGCGGAGGAAGCGACGAGATGGTGGCGGTATAATTTAGTATGATAAGGAAGTGGCGAGAGGTGTTGCGACGTCGAATGATATGGCGTGGTTGTATTGAAAAGGAGTTGTGCTGAGGGTGTGTAAGATCATAGAATGAGATTCAGATGGTACATCGGAGCATGAGGAATGGTTCCAGGGTGGCAGACGAATTGTATATAAAGAGAATATTGTTGGTATTGGAGGATTTCCTTTTTTTCTCTCTTTACTCGTTCTCTTGTATAGCAAAGCAAGTTATGACTTTGAAATAGCTTCGACTCTTGTCTTGTCTTGATTTCCTCGAAACGAACATGGAGCCTCTTGTTTTGTTTTCCGATATCACATTATTGTCACCAAAATCACCTATGCCCGACCTTGCCCGTTACACTGTATAACTTACTTGACTGCCACTGATATACCCTAGGATTTTTAGTGGTGAATCAGTGGATCAAGAAGGCTAAAGGCCTATCTTCAGCATCCCACCATACACCTTGCAGCATTGTAAGGGAATTCTGTAGGGAGGAACTCTAGCTCGAGGAGCATAAGAATCTGGTGACAGGATTTGACAGAACACCCAGCCTTGAGGAACCACGCATATTGCCTTGATCAACAAAAGCTCAACATGAGTACATGTAACCAAGAGCTGGAAAGAATAAAGTGCATATTTCATTGTGTGGTAAAATGATACATCAGCAAAAGTACAAATTGACCATAGCCTGCACTATGTGTACCTGCATACATGCACAACTGATAGCAAGCTTCCCATGAATCTCTGCACAATGTGCAGTCAATCGTCATCTACAGTCCATTCATTGAGGTATGCACCTGTGCCTGTGAAACTATATAAGACTGGTGGCCAGAGATGGATGTATACCTGTGTTAACTACATGGCTGTTATAGCAGTACGGAGTCCACTGGAGAGCATGCTGGCACTTTAATACATTATCAAAGCCTACTCTGAAGCCAGCTTGATATCCTGCTTGTAAACCTACTTGATCGCCTTCTTCAGAGCCTGCTTGATATTCACATGACAATGCAATGCTTGCAAGCTGCAGTTAAGAGATGTATTCATCAGGAGGAGTTGAGTTTTCCTCGCGATGCATATAGCTGATGAAAAACTCTGAGTTGTTGGAAAGTTTGACACAAATGTTGATGAACTGAATCTACTTGTCTGAGTACTTCTGTTACTATAATCACCATCACCAACACTATCATCATCGCTGTCATCACCATGGCGATTATACCATTGCCACCATCACTATCAGCCCTGGACAGAATGTGCCCACATACACCAACAATCTGTAGGCTGTGGATAGTAGATTTTGCTAGAAAATCTGAGTCCCAAAATCCAATTTTCTACTTTTTCTGTAGAATCTAAAATTGCGATTGTCAATACCATAACTATGAGGCATTGTGGGATCTTATTGTGTTGGGTACAATAAAGATATGGTTCACACTATAATATTGATTGACGTTATGATTTCTGCCATGATATGCCACCCACTATCCACTACCCATGATCTGCCTCCTGGTGCCTGGTGGCTGCAACTTTGCTAGTCTCTCAATCAAATACCAAGAAGCATGTATGGAAGCATATTTTCAGGTGAAATTGGAAGTGTCTTGCCTCATGAGAGTCAACTTGGAAGAATAGAGCCAAGTAGGCTGGGAGTGTTTCATGTAATGCAATTGGGAACATACTTGAGAGCATGCTTGGAAGAATGCTTGAGAGCATCTTGAGAGCCTACATAGAAGCATATATGGCTGCGAGTATACCATCATGTGCAATCAGGAGTGTTGTTGACAGTCTGCCCAGAAGTGTACTTGAGAATATCGTTGGAGGTATATCTGGGAACATACTTGGAGTGTACTTGGATGCTCCTTGAGGGCTTACCTGGTAGCATAGAGTCAAGCAGGCTCAGAAAGTGTGATTGAGTGGAATTGGAAGCATACTTGAGATCGTACTCGGGTGTGTACTTAAGCACATCTTGAGAGCTTACCTGGTAGTATGCATTGTAGTATATTCAGCTGTATTGTTGAATGCACTATAATGTAGAGTATTAAGCGCACAAATTTTTTTGCATATCATACTAATGTAGTTAATATGCAGGTTGATAGAAGCTCTTACTGCCATTCCTTATATATACTATGGATTACAATCCCAGAAACTACTTTTCTATGGGTTATACATTAAATAATGTCATTTTTTTCGATGTACCTATCTACTTCTGAGTCTTCTAAATATATACACTTGCCATCACCCAGTCCACCTCTATTATCCCTGAGCACTACTATCCCCCTGCTGGCTTTGCGTGCCGATATAAGCAGTGGAGATAAGATCTGGATGTTTCCACTACCCTGTTTAGACTCAACTCCATCTTCCACAGTATACCCACTGTACAGGTTCAAAGCCCACTGGTATATTTCTGCAAGTCTCTGTATGTTGATACTATTTTTATAGCCAGAGCAATTATTGTCAGTTGAAAAGAAGCTTTCTGTGCAGCTATTTGAATTATTTGAAATGCAATGATGTCACCAAGTATTGCTCTGATCACAACATGTTCTAGGGATGAAACATCCATAAATAGGTCGTATTTCACTTCCCAGTTGCCAATTTACTCCATTGCAAATTCTCCTTATACTACTGTAAAAAAACATTACAATAACGGTATTAATCCACAACTGCTCACCCAATATTAAAAATATCATGAATGTCAACCTGGGATGGGAAAGCAGGTAGAGTTATATACATTTCATATATATCACACTTTGTTGTCAGAGTGCAACTTGCAGACTTAAATTGGTGGGTTGTTTTTAATTTGAGTTCTTGTGGTTTATACTTGCCACTATCAGCCACTCAGCCACTCAGCCACAGAATTCTGACCAATAAGAATCGAAAAAGACACATTCCATATGCTTATATGAATAATATTTTAAGTTGCCATGTCTCCCGACAGTCAATTCCCAGTCAAATCGCACTAGTCAGCTTTGACTGGATGGTTTCTTCTTAGGTAATAAAGCTCCCCCATATAGTTAGTAAACTTCAGTTTTAAATTTCTTTCCCTTCGATAGCACCTCAGGTGCATCCCATCATCATCACCACCATCACCACCACCAAGGGTCTTACGAGAATGGTGAAGCAAGTAATGGGTGAGACCCGCCAGGCGGATACCTGCAGGGAGTATAGAGGAAATACACTAAGGCCAGAGTACAGGAAATTCATGTACTTGGATTATCAGTGTGCAGTGAAGTCTAATTAGCTTATTAAATCAATCAAGGACTATAGTATAATATACTTTAAGACAAGAATACAAGGTGCAAATCAAAGTCAAGCAGATATCTGCAAAATACTACTGCCAACAATTGTTCCGGTGTAGCAGTGCAGTTAACTGTCCTGTTGTCCGGGATTGCTGAGAATGGGACTGGACCGCACGTTCCTTTGGATTGAGGACAGGCACGGACGGTAAGATAGCTAGGGACACAACATTACCGTCCCCAGCTGTTCTCCAACAGATGTTCATGGAATGTTTGAACTCACGAGTTGAAAATTACTTCTGTCCTAATTTACTTGCATTTTATTAGACCAAATATAAGTACCTAAAAATTAGTTGTTCAAGCCGTATATTAGAGCTATTACCCCACTAGAATCCCAAGACAGTCAAAGTTGATTAGTGCAGTTGACTGTCAGAATTGACTGTCTAGAGACACAGCGGTTATAAGTAGATAGCTCTCAAGAATAAATTAACTCTAAGAGTTATTAGATCTTCCCAAATTTATATTCAACAGCTAGAACCATACTGCAAAACACTACATAGAAGACCAACTCCAAAACTCCTTCCAAGTTTCTATATATTCTCTTCTCTCACAACATATTTTACCCCACCCTCAACATTTCCCCTTCCTGCTGTCAGATAAAACTCGCTTCTCTGCTAATATCTACTGCTTGCCCTCACCCTGGAGAAAGTGTGAGATGGTACTATTGGTTGATCTATAAGCAGTGCACCCCGTTGTAGACATATAGTAGGTGCACCCTGTCCATAGATCAAGCAAACTCCGCATGGGCAAGTGGTCTGGAAAGGATTGGAAGAGGAGTTCTGCGGCGCGTATGTGGTGGCCCGAATCCTTCCGTTAATCGGCTCCAAGTCGGGCTAGAAACAATGTGGGTGGTGTAGATCGTACATTAGTTGTTCGTGACCGGCAAGAGAGATTGAAGATTTGGCGTCTCCCTTGGCGTTTTTTGGGTGGGACAGGGTTTGGAATAAATACTCCATGACCGCTTGCGGTCGATTAACAAACTTGTTGCATCATACCCCATTCCCCCACGCAGACCTGATTGGCGGGTTGGATTGCAGCTGTGGCAAGTGCACATGGATTTTCTGCAGCAAAGGAGTCATCAGTCGATTCAGTGCGGGGTAGATTGCTCGTTGGGATGGTCAATCGGGGATAGGGTGGCGTGGGTGCAGTGCTTTTGGGCTGCCGGTTTATTCTTCCAGATTTTCGCGGTTATTTTATTAATGTCAGCACTTGTACAATGTACATGGCTGCCCAGAAATGACTTAGCGACAAGAACCACTGCACTCAAATTTGCCCGGCTCGTCGGGGTTGAACTGAGCCTTTCGCTAGATCTCATTGCAACAGGCAAGCCCAGATGCTCGATGTCAGTTGGCTCAAATTTCCTTCCAAACATTTGTCATTTACTACCTTTCCTCACTCCTTGCCAGCAGAATCCCGGAACGATTCAACAGCTCCAGCATGCATCAGTTGTTTCCTTCCTTTCTTCATTCCTGCTCCAGCCACATATCCTCTTCCCAGTACTCCGTCTGCTTGACCATATACTTGTCGTGCCCTTCTCGTGACCAGTTCGCCTTTCTCTTCCCCTTTTTGCCTGGGATGTACCAATCCGCCAACTCAAAACTCTCCTTGCCCTTTTCTCTGCTGCGGCCTCCCACTTTGTTCGCGCTCCTGGCACTTATCGTCCCTTTCCATTCACGTTTTGCGCCGGCATTATCGTCACGGGACTTGTACTTTGAGAGTTTCTTGCGGTACTGATACCACGGGAATTTTTCGCAGAGCTGATGTCCTGAAACGAGCTTCTGGATATATATAGCATCTTTGTCGTAGGGGGACTTATGCTTTGCGAGCAATTTGGGTTTCGATTTAGCTTTTATGGGGGCTTTGCGCGTAGTCGGTGCTGGATTATGTTCTGCCGACTTCAAATACTGTTCCAAGCTCTTAGCAGTATTAAGGCTATTTCCGCAATAGGGTCTTACCGTAACCTGCGCTTTCTTTTTTAATACGAGCTTAGTCGTACGTGAAGGATCGAGTGACAGGTCCTCGGTAGTTGTTTCAGCACCTTTATGGATGGGTATGGTGATCCGGGGGGAGGTGTGGGTTGTCGGTACCGAATCATGTCTCCATGCTGCCAACTTCATATGCTTTTCAAGGCCCTTCGGGGTTTTAAACTGCTCCTTGCATTCTCCGCAGTAGTTACTTATCGTGGGTTGTATCTGGTTGTTTTTTACGGGCTTCGCTCTCGGCGTGGCATTCGTGTGATTGGGAGGCTGGTACTTGGCGATTGGTTCGACTCCTTCGCGGGTAGACCTAGCAGTCGAAGGGAAGGGCGCTGCTGGGGCTGCTTTGTGCCTTTTTGCCGATTTTAGATGCTGTGAAAGGCTCCACGCATTGTTAAAGTGCTTTTTGCAATCTCCGCAGTAGTTCCTTATCATGGGCGTAGTTTGTGTCTTGTTTTTTGCGGGCTCCGCCCTTGGTGCGACATCCGTGTGGTGAGGAGATTGATACTTGGTGATCGATTCGACTCGTTCGCTGGCGAGTCTGGTAGTCGAGGAGACGGTGTAGGTTGCTGACACTGGGTTGTGTCTTTTTGTCGACTTCATATGCATTTTTAGGTCTGTCGTGCTTTTGAAGAGCTTATTGCAATCCGTACAGTGCTGTGTTTTCGGCTTCCGTGGTTTCGGCTTCCGTGGTTTCGGATTCTGTGGTTTCGGATTCTGTGGTTTCGGATTCTGTGATTTCGGCGTAATGCGACTATTTGAAACCACCAGGTTTTCGAGTTGTTGTAAGAGTTTGCAGCCGCTCAAACGATGCCAGCTCAGAATAACTTCGCTGGGGAACGTCTTGTCGCAATCCTCACAGCGATTGATGGGGAAGTTCATGTGAAAGTGAGGTAGTTGTGTGATTGATCAGAATAAGGACGGATGGGACGTTTTATTACCGCCTGTAGATAACTGCTCAGCTGATATCTAAGTAGTGTAACACAATCGCAGACGCAGTATGCATCAAATGCCTGCTCTTCCCCGCACTGGTGAGGCGTGTTGCATCCGTCTCTAACCGGACTATAGATTCCAAGGGTTGTAGTAATGTGTTGATAGCCTCAACATAGAACAATCACCTCCTTGCGGTCAAACCGGCCACTAATCGGACTCCAACCACACCTTTAGCAATGCAGCACTTTTCACCAGTGTGGGGAACACAATTAGCGCACCGAAACAAATAGCTGGTTGCACGTCATGGGGTCAGAATGCATCCGATCGGCGTTTCAAACCCATGGGCTGGAATCGCTGACAGAGTTCTATTCAGGGACTGGACACAGACCAGAATTGAGAGAAAAACTGATTGGCGGGCGCTCACTTACGGAACTTCTATTGAAGTGGTGTGGTGTAGCCGTGTAAGTAGTACATATTGCTCTCGGACGAAGGTGGGTACAAGCATAGTTCGACGCTCTGCCGACGGGAGAAGCTTCGAAAAGGGATTTGTTGGAATTGAGAGAAGAGGTTAGTGATGAGATAGAAAGTAATGTTACATGAATATATTGTCAGTTACATAAAGTCAGGTACAGAAATGAAAAGAATGCAACGTTTAAATAGAGCTGACAACCTTAGAAATTGTGGCTTTAGTGACTGTTCATGGCTATTAAGGGCTCTTATTAAAAAACGAGCGAATTAGGATCACGTGAGTGATAGGTAATCAGTGAAGCCTCATGCATATAGCAAGCATGGTAGACAAGGAAGTCCGTAATAAAGAGTAATAAAGAGTTGCGTAGAATATTCTATCCCCCTTTACGAGGCTGTAAGGAAGTTTATAATATTGTGATGATGAAGGGTGTTTTACCAGTCATTCGTAGTACCCTTGTGCATAAACCCTATGCCCTAAGCCATAGCAAATGTGTACAAAGTCTTAACAGACAGCGTGCTGACACTGTCGAGTGCTAATTATTTGGTTGATAAATCTACACTCCAGATTCTGCTCGGCCTTGCAGCTGGTGATCACCCAATTCAATCTAGATTATCATGTGACTAAGTTATGGCTTTGTTCTCTCTCATTTAAATGCGCTTCGCTCCGCTAAAACACAAGGTATGAAGTGAAAAGCGAAGTTAGCTACATTGTGGAAGAAGTAGCAGTATAAACCCAATGAAATCCACAAATGAAGACCGTGACTTGATGGATTAGTGAGTAGATAGTATTTAAGTAGCTAGAGAGCAAGTAAGAAGAAGAGGGAGAGGGGCAGAGGGGCTTCCAGACAACCCAGACTTTAGGCAAACCAAGAAGGGGACGAAAAAGAGCTGCAGCAATCTTATCGGGAGAATGGAGATGGTGGAGAAGAGATGAGTCACATGACATGTGGGTGACTTTCACCAGAGGTCAGGTGATTCGACATATTGGGTATCCTGAAGTTTCACTTCCAGTATTTCACTTCTAGCATCAAGTAAGCAGCTAATATGACTCATTTTGAAGTGCTAAGCAGCATTAATCCTCCGGATATTATAGTCAAAATGACAAGGGTGGTTGGGACTTCGCTCATAACCAGTCGTCTCCATTTTCAATTCTCTAGGTCAATTAAACCCTTCCTGGAACTGGAAGTTTTAATCGGAACACAATTAGGATGCCGCCCCCCTTATTAACTGCCTTATCATGTCCTATCACAAGCGTTTCATGGTTGATGTGACAGTGATGTCTACATTATGTCATTTGTTGAAATGTACTGATTGCTAGAAGCTTATATTCTCAAGTACAGGTACATGCGTGATCTTATATATACGGTATTCGGAGTATGTCTTGTATGTCTTGTATGCATGCATGCGCACTCAGCTGGCATCTTCAGCTGAGTCTGGAATGACCATCATCTTACGGAGATTATGCATCAGCCCAACTGAAGCCATACGCCAGGAAGATAGACCATATATGCAACATCATTGAGAAAGATGAACACGAGTGATATACGTGAGGCTCGTAAGGTGTTGCGGCGGCAATTTGGTTTGATCAGAGCGGTGATATACTCGATAGCTTCTGTGAAACAGTATTTCAACTTCCAGGAAGCACTGATGGATTAGATGAATACCCGCGAAGTACAGGTCATATTAAGATAGGAGTATACCACTAAAAACGCTGCATATTGTAACGACTGACACTAGGAATTTGACAGCGACATCTTTCTATTACTGTCATCAGAATGCTTACCATAGTACCTCCTCTTTTCTAATCGCAAGTACACCAATAACCTATGCTAAAAGGTTAACGATTCTTTTCTCCTTCGAGCTTTTCAGCCTGCCAAACGAAGTTAATCCTTGTTACTCGGGATCCAAGCGCTTGGATAGAAGTATTGTTTATTCACTCTTGGTATCTAAGCAAGACTTTCGGTTCCCTAAGATGCGCAATAAGCACCTCAAAGAGGATAGCGAGGTTATCTCATTAAAGGCCTAATAGATTTCTGAAAAATTGAGGTTGGGATTAGATCATCCACTCTCCAGTTGGGGCTGTATCCATTCCCCCATCGTGGCGATTCAGTACTGATACCTCAACAAAATCAACGTGAGCAACAAATGTGAGTTCATATCAAATTCGTCTGCCATAAGTACTGTGCTGAGCCCCACCGGATTGACATTCACTCCTCATGAGTGAGAAATGTCGGCGATGTGATTATCGACATCAAGTCAAATTAATGGAGCCGCTGTGCGAGCCGTTACAGCGAATTCCGATTTGTTGACTGCTATATTGGAATTTGCTCTAGAGTCTAGAGTTGCAAAACCGTCTAAGTGACGGCCGTTGTCATGGTTACACGTGAAGTATAGCAAGTACACCTTCCATGGTAATTTTCCCTTGACGACCAGCTCAAACGTATAGTTGTAGCAAAAAACATCCTGTGTACATCCGGAGCTGTACGTACGAGGGGATGAAGAACGCATCAGAAAGTCACTTTGAGTCGCTCCCCTGCTTCCCTGCTTTGGCGACGCCTTGCATTACGCCACTGTTGCACATTAGAGACATCGCACTCACAAGAATTTCATATCTAACCAGTTCTTGATGCAATGTTCCGATTTATGCCGGCCGCTCTTGTTTTAGTAAGTTGAAAGAGGCATGTTGCTGCCAGAAGCAACCACGCCGTTGAGCTCTGTGCACCAAACTTGAGCCCTGGGGGCGTTGATGAGCAGAACAACCAGACCCGATTACTTCCTCCAAGATAGGGATGTAAAAGTGAAGGTGAAAGTGGGTGTTTTTGTCCTCTCCCTATTGATGGATGGCCTGCACAAAGAGTGTGCTGGTTGAGCTATCTACTTGACCGGGCTCGCGATCGTTACCACATGCTGCGCCCACACTAACGAGACAAAGGCGTAAAATCTGAAGCTTTTGATGTAGTCAAACCCACCCGAGCACCAGCCATGGGGTAAAAAGTCGGTCGCTTGGCTGAAAATGATTGACTGTTTGTCCGATAGGCTGAATCCAACTATCAACTGAAGGTAAGGTGCGTCACAAGGAACTTAGTGAGGGGTTTAGCCAACTGCTTGATATTTGAACCGAGCATCAGGTGGGAGCGCAGTCTAAGATATACCCTACCTAGAGTGAGATCTTTGAAGAGATGGCTATAACCCCGAGATATCATCTACTTAAAGAGAGATTTGGGATATGCTGCACCTGGGAATCTCCACGCAGCTGTAGCCAATTAGCCGCCCAGGTTCAGGGAGCTCAAAGTTGACAATACTGTTGCCGAGGATTCACGAATTGGGTCAATTAAACCGCACTACGGTAATTAGTGGATCTGTATGAACTGATACTACCGTTGCTTTCGGCAATCGCTTGTTGAAAGTAGAAACGGGAGGCCGGCTTTCGTTGCGGTCCTAGCCCTCATCCTAACCCGTCTGAACGAGCCCGATAGGTAGCGGGCAAAATCAACCGCAGATAGGTTGTCGGATTGCTCATAGTGGATTTGACCAGAGGGATCGGGGGTCGGTTTGTCTAATGTGCAGAGACGGGAAAATACTGCGGCATGATGCGGTGGTCAGTCTTCTGCAAAGTCCGAAGCAGAACTCACACATACGTATGCTCTGGGACTGTTCCCGGAAGTCGCACAAACGTCTTGGAAGCAGATTTTGGTGAGGGATTCAAGTGCCGGCAGGAGACGATTGCAACGTGGTCCATGTCACAATGGTGATCCTGTGGGGAAAACATAGTGCGTTTCTGTATGCACGTTTTGAGCCGGACATCGATTGACACGGAACGATTGGATGTCAGATGGTCTGTTGCAGACGATTTCCCGCCTTACATTCCTTCCTTCCTTCAGGGAGTACTAGTACTCTAAGTGCAGCCCAATCGACGTGCTAGGCTTACTATTTCTAATCAATTGGACAACGGGCTGGGGGTCGCTGTGCAGAATTGGCAAGGATGTGTATATATATGGCCATACTTGTACGTGGGTTGTTGTTGTGGTGCTTGTGGAATGCATTGCTCGGGTGGTGGCGGTGGTTAAAGGGGTCTTGACTAGTGTCCAAGAACGCGGCGTTTCCTGCCATCGCCGACAACCGACCTACGACCATCACCACCACGACAACCACAACCACCACTATTCCAAAAACACACCGCCTCAACGCCACCGAATCTCCGCCGTTACCATTGCAGCCAACTCCGCCCGCGAATTGCCATCCACTGACCTAGTCCTTCTTCCCGTGTTTCCTGTCTCCAGACCACCGACTCACGCCTTATCCGTTGCATGGCCGCCGCCATCGCCGCGTAGCCTGTGACCCGATCCACGAGCAGCATCTACTACCACCACGGCCGTCTGCCTGCCTGCCCTCAATCATGGCTTCCCCCACATCCCCCTCCTTAAACCGTCGCCGATCTCTCCGCACCCTTCGCGCGAACTCGGAGCGTCTTGCCGAATGCGGTCATGATTTAATGCACATCGACCCATCGTCAGAGCGGGACCTCAAATGCGATATCTGCTGGCGCAACCGAGAAACACTTATCATGCGGCTCCTAGAACCATTCGAACGTGCCTTACGCGGTGTCGGCCCTTCGGGTGAGATCGACCAGGAGGAGATTGACAGATTGGAGCGGGAGGACAGGGAGAGGGAACGAGAGAGAGACGAGAAACGGAAAGCAGCGGAGGAGACAAGAAGAAGGAAAGAGGATGAGAGTAAAAGGAAGAGAGAGAGGATGCGGGCTATGCAGGAGGAGCGGCGGGGCAAAGGAGGAAAATTTGAGAAGAAGAAACCTAAGGTTGAGCCCCCACCAGCAGAGAAGAAAATGCCAGTGAACGAAAAGAAGGAGGACATAAATGCCTGGAATACACAACAAGTTAAGGACCCCGATGGGAAGTTCGCGAAGGCAAAGGGGAAAGAGGAAGAGAAAGCTACAACGGCGATGTTGGAGAAGGCATTGGGAACGGATGCGATTATGACGGACGCACTTGTGCAGATGACGGAGAAGGTATATGTGAAAACAGAGGAGGAAAAGCTTCCAACCGACGCAGCGGTGGTAAATCTGGCGGTGGGGGAATCTGAAGAGAGGAAGGCGGACAGAAAACCTGTAGTGATGGAGATGACTTCGATGGCGACAGATCTTCCACCAAAGCCAGAGCAATTGCAAACGACCGCAAATACCACTGCAACTACTACTACTGACCCACCGACGATCCAGAATGTTGAGACCAACCCAGCTTTCCTGCCAACACTACTCGATTTTACTCCTCAGAACCCTTCCGACGATACAGTGACCGACTATCCTTCGCCTCCACGATTACGTTCCCGCACCTCTTCTATAGCAATTCCACCTCTGCCACCTCGTACGGAAGAAGAACCAGAATCCACAATTCGCGTCGTCCAGCCTCCGGTCGAGACCCGTGCCTCCCGTCGCAGAAGCAAATCCACCTCAACTCCGCGTTCGCGCTCCGTCTCAAAGTCTTCATCTGTCATACAAAAAGGAAAGAAGACGAAAACTCAACCCAGGCGGGCAAGTGCGAGCACAGCATCTACCGCTCAGCCGCCTTCTCCTGTACAGATGCGGCTTATTCCGGTGGACTCTTCTATGTTTACAACTGCAGCAACCCCAGCAACCACATCGGCACCGGTGCCACTTTCACCGACGGTAGCTGGTAAGCCTGGTCCAGAAAAACAGCAGCGTAGTTTATTTAATTTCTTCCACCCAACCAGTGCTCCGACGAGCAGGAGTTCCGGGAGTGAGAGTCCCACCACCATCTCATCCAGCACCACAGCTACACCAATTACAGCGGCTACAGCTGTTGCAACTGTGGAGAAGCAATCAAAAGGTGATAAAGAGGATAAGCGGGTGCTACGGGAAAGAGAACGCAGAAAGTTTGTGAAGGAGGAGGATAATACCAATCGGAGAAAGAGTACACGATCCATCACATCAATGGGAAACGTGAATTATTACGAGAGTTCGGATGAGGACGAGGGGCCAGGAATCTGACGGTTGGAATGATACCATCAATAGACCAGGGAGAGACACAATTGGACCACCCATATCAAACTCGTTGCTGTGGAACTATTGCCAGCTCTCTGATAATGGAAAGGGGGTATAATGTGCGATTGAATAAGTAGAAGGGATACTTAACCTATAGCAGGGTCTTTGGTTGGCAGAATGAAGGACTACAAGAACCAAGGTCGCTCATTCTACTATCTTGCAGAATTGTTAGTATCTCCGAATTGATTGCTGGGTGGAGTTTGGGGATTGGATCACTTGCTATACTTTGCGATACTATGCGGAGAGGATGTTTTATTGTAGCGGGTTTTTTGTTCGTTCTTTTACTGATGGATAGATTCATGGATTCCTCCCGAAATTCGAATTCGAAGCGGTACCGGTATGTTATTATTGTATGGCTTTCTATTTCTGTTTCATTCAGTTCGAATTGTGCATTTATCACAGCCAAAAGCAGCATATTCTAACATCATTCAATCCTGCTCAACCAGTTCATATAGACCATTGCTCGTGAATCTTCTTCATCTCCAACCCTTTCTCCGTCTACGGTCACCTCAATAATTGTCCTTCCCCCATTTGTTAAATCTATCATGCAAGTTCTAAACCCTTTCATTAGCCCTCTTCCCTTCTCGAACTCCTCAACTTCTCACATACCTTGGGCAAATCCACATTCGGCACAATAACCGCATTAAGCGCGCTCGGGGCCTTCTTAGGTGGATTCCTGTAGTCTCCTCCGGGGTGATACATGTACTTATAGTTATTTCTATCCGAATTCTCAATCTCGCCGTCTTTTGCCGACCACGGTGACGTGTTCTCGGCGATGTTGATGCTTTCTTCGCCCAGGCGGGTTTTGGACGTCGGATTGCGGCCGAAGTAAAAGCCGACAAGGGAAAAGGCTGCAGTCATGATTGCGCCCAGAACCTGTGTTGTTAGTGTGTGATGGAGAGGAGAGTTGGGGAAGTACGTAGAGTTCAGGGTCGCGGCGGGCACCCTTGAGGAGCGAGGAACCAGCTTGAGAGGCGGAGGAGCCGACGGCAGACATTGTAATGGTGTGTTGATGTTCGTACTGGTTTAATTGAAGGTTTGGAGGTGGTAGTTAGGAGTGCGGAGATGTTGGGAGAGGAGACTTTATGGAGGGAGGGATCGAGACGTCATGGTGAATTCTGTGAAAGTTTATTCTGAGTTTCCGTGGACCGCGCAGCCACACGCACGACGACGAAAGGTAGACTCTTGTCGGTACTATTCATTACTCACAGTCGAAGAGTTTATCGATATCTAGAATCGTGACGCCGGCCCTAGCAGAGGTGCTTTGAGTACTCTATCTCTGCCCAACCATTTAGTTGAAAGGGATGGAACGCTAAAAGGACAGATGAGGTAGTACGGCCTTCCAGAACGTCAGATATCGTTTGAGAACGGGTGTAAATGAAGATCTTGGTGGATGTGTACGTAACTAATCGAAATAGTAATTGACAAGAATGATGAGGCTGCGCACGGGTGACGTAAGTGCATGCTAGGAAACGTTTTTGGTTTAGCGGACAGGATACAATCTACGGCTGCTCAATTGAGTATAGAGAGTTTGGTTGAGGATGATGGACCGGTTTGTAACAAAGAGAATAAAGATGCGACGAATTTAAAAAGAGAGCAAAGAGTAAATGCATACTACCAATCTACAGTATCGTCACTTGCTGCTGCATGGCCATGGCCAACTGAGTACCTAAATTGGATGCCGTCCCCGAAATATATACATCTCACCAATAGCCACCCAAATGACAAGATGACAGTATCATTTGTTTAGGTACCAGCCTTGAATGAATTTTCCGAGCTGGTGCGTACGAAGAAAGATGACATGACACCCATCCTCATCTGTCGATACAGTAGACATAAATGTCATATTTTTCCCCATTGACAGTACCCCAGAACAAGTGTGTTTTCTAGAGGACGAGTAAGATATCCATCCTTTGGTTTACTTGCAGAGCTTGAGTTTCTCCATTCAATACAGATTTTAGGGTTTTCGGTCTGCTTGCAATGCTGGAGTTTTACAAGCCTTAGTTAGATTATGGTGACAGTTATCACAATGTTAACAGCATTAAGGGAAGAAGGATAGAAGGATGGGATCTCCCCCACCTAGCCGGGTATCCGGAGAGGGAGGTGACAACGGACACTGTCATACTCTAGCTAGAGTGAATATAGTTGATTAAACAAACGTGTTAACGGTGTGCCAACATTCAAAGAGCGATAACATCAATCAATCCCTATCTCCCGCCCGACTGGAACAAAACCACTTCGCCCCCTGTTGTTTCTCAATCCGAATTTAGGGCGCGGCTCAAGTGGTATCGGTAAATTTCCAAAAATAAATAAGGCTAGCCCACGGAGGAAAAGTCCTGTCAGAGCAGAATTAAAAGGGTCGAGTTGGCCGACGGGAAGCGTTCCACCTCCGGAAACCTCTTGTTGGCTCGTTGATCGAGATTAATGGCCTAAATCAACCAACTTTGCTACACTACCCTTGCTTCCGCTACATATAACAAATTCAAGCAAGGTTTCACTGAGATCCGTAGATCCGAGGCGGCAAAGCTCTTCAACATAGTCAACCCACCATTGGCCCCTGACACTCCAGAAGAGCCAGCAAGACTTGTCGAGCCTCAAAGAGGTCAGCGAATAGATCACTATTGATCGCTCCAGCAGAAATGAACCACGAAATCCGAAAACGAATGAGCGCAAAACTTTTAAGTGGCACGAGTTCTTACTGCCATGTCAGCCCTAAGCCCTAAGCCCTATTAGCATTGCCAGAGAGAATTGGACCCACCTTTCTCCGAGTTACAGCGACTAAATGCAGGTAATTTTTGGTGTACTAACTCCAGAGCGTGTACGAAAGTGTAGAGTATTAATGGGCAGCAGCGAATCTTTTGCATTAGGGGTGTTACAAGTGAATTGAGCACTGATTTGTGGTCGTGATGCTACGCAAGCCTAAATCCAGAAGAGATGAAATATCTCAAGTCACGTTTCTCAAATCCCACGAATAGTTTCCAGGACTACAAAGCATGCATGTTATTGTATAATTTGGAGCAATCTTGGGTTGCAAGAAACCTCTGAGCAATGAATCAACAGGCAACTCAGCTCAGATTCCGGCTGCATATTCTCTTCCCCTTTGTCGAAGGGCGCAATGATGGGTAACCCAATTCTCCTCAGGCACCCGCCCAGGCAGTCCTGGCCTCGACTGCGCCCACGCTTCCAAGTACGACCTAGTAAGACGGGTACTTAATTGCACTTGCACTCTACCGATGGTGGATAGATAGATGAAGACCCCGAGAGCTATATATAGCTATTACCCGGCTATTCTTGAGAATTTCGGCGTCATCACCTAAAATTCTCGGAAGTAACCAGCCTGAGTACTAGCAGGACATGCTACTTTAGAAATATCAATATTCCCCGCGCTGGTGAAAAGTGTTGCATAGGTCTGCAAGTTGGTAAGCTAACGTGATGACTGGTTGATACACATGAAATGGATTATTCAATATTGAGGTTCAACAACCAATAATCCAGCTTTTGAATTGTAGCTCGCCAGTACATACATCCATAGCCACAAAAGCAGAGTTAAGCTGGTTCCGAACAACCACTTTCACGTTCTAAATTACGCAATGTATGGAATATGCATGTTGGATGTGTGGCAAGGTTGGTTACGACGGCACTGGTTTTTCAAGGAAATTTAGCTATTCATTATTACAATAGAGCTCTTCTTTCTATAACCATCATTACATTCGGTATTTGTCGATTCTTACATTCAATATTTCGTACTCCTCCGAGTGATCATATATGACATCATTACATGCATACTTACGCACGTGCATCTTAAGTTTTCGGAGCTTCTCCGAGCGGCAACAGGGTCTCACTTAAGTCGGCAGGCAGTATTATGGGTGATACTTAGATGTGGAAGACGAAATCGGGAGTGCAAGGATTCTGAATCAGGCGTAGGGAAATGTTTTCGAGAAAGATTTAAAAATCATTTTAGAACACACTTCCTAATTCTATGGGTGGTGTATAGATAGCTGTTTGTGCGAGGTTAACCGAGCTCAAATCGCATACTAAACCACACCCGATTTCATCTTCCCTTATCCGAGTATTGAAGGATGGTGGCATAGCTCGAGTTGTCCGTCTGTGCGCCGAGCTAATAGACGATGTAAACCAAAGAATTTTCGCTTCGAACGCTTCAAAAGACTCGTTTGTTGGGCTGTATGTTTTACTGCGCAGTGCTTTGAGAGCTAGATGTCGAGAGCGTGGAACCCAAAAAAGCAGGTGTCTAGAGTGAAAGTGCTGTTACCCCGCAATATATACCACCATAGCCACCAGTATGAAACTCATCCGTGCCGGGTGCCGACATCTCCTGCTCGAGATTGCATGTTGGAGTCCCCACCATAGTTCTATACGTCCGATCCCACAAGAGTGGGTTAACTGCAGCGGAAAATCCCAGAAAACACTAGTTATAAGTAAATTATTTGCAGTGCGCTACAACTGGGCTGCATGTTTGACACTGTTGAGGCTGACTGACTATTTGTGTAGCCATAACATAAATTAAAATTCTCACGCCTCAAACCCGAAGGCTGTGTCGAGCTGGAGTTTGCTTTTGAGCTCGCGAGCACCAGGCTCTGAACTAACGTGCGAAATTCACCGTGGGAAATCGTGGCTCATGAAATAACATTGCGTTATCATCAAGTAGATACGGTACTACTCTTCATCTCCGAAACACACTAAGCATATACGGGTCCACAGCCCTTTCATCTCATTTGCTGGACGTTTGCACATCATACATGCCCCGAATAATAGGGTCACAACCCCTGCACCTGACCGCTGCAATACAGCAATTGTCCTCGCAACCACGCGCACCGCCCGGCAGCTGCATCATTTCCTCCACATAGCTCAGCTCTATAAATATTCTCTTCGGATTGTTACCACGCACGAAGCAGCATTGATAGTCGTTACGTATACTGGTCAATATGATCGATGAAAGATGTCCGAGTCCATCAGCTGCGGCCGTATTTGCGGTTGTATGCATCCCTCTCAAAGTTTTGTCTACCTCTGCAGCCCGTTACCGGTGCAATGCGTTCTTGTTGGGCGGTTATAATTGTGATCTCTCCTATCACTCCAGACGTCTATAGTAATTAGTTTTTGTCCATAATTGTGGAATCATTGGTGGGCCCGCCCGGGCCCATGGACAGTGCGCACCATCCATGGATGGTTCAACTATCCATGTATAGGAAGTCTTGATGAACATTCTTACATAAGGATAATAATTTCTCGCCAGGCAGGAAATCAAGATAAGTGAGGCAAGGTCCAGTTCATGGCAGAAATTGTCAGGACTTGTTAGTGCGGAGCCCCCGGGCCCACAGAGCAGAGACAATTCAAAACTAATCCACTACAGTCATCAGTACCGTCTGCAGTGATATCATCTTCTCTCCGCATTTTTGTTTCTGCATTCATCACCTGGCTTCGCTTCCAGGATAACTCACGATAGCTTCTAGACTATCGATGGGTTCTAAGATTGTCAGTACATTGTCATTGGTCATGTCCCTTGTCAAATGCGGCAGTTCTGTCCATTCAGAATCTCCTACTTTCAAAACTTCCTATACGTATGCCGGACCCTGACTCGGCAAGCTTTAACTCGCGAAAGGGTGTCAACCACCGCTCTAATAGACGCGGTACTGGGCCTACATATTAGGGCGTTTCCGCACTAATAGTAGCCACATGAAATATTGAGTGGGCTTGGTTTAGCCTCAGCTCAGCTGCAAATCGAACTGGTGTGAGATATGATCATGTGACTAATTTTGACGTGTGTACTTAAGCTTGAAGTGCCTAAAAGTTGTGGGGGCACGTTACGCTAGCAGCTCATCATTATTCATTCCATGTGTATTGAATCTGCCGTTACTCAGCTTCTCAGTGTCTCGGTGGCATCCGCCCCCGTCTCCGTGCTGATCTCCGTCTCTTAAGGTTCTTCCCCGCTCTCGATGAATTATTGATATCTTCTTACCGGTCTGTCGCTCATGAAAATGCCAGACTTGGAATAGAGATATACATGTGGATGAACCAGCCGTTTTGCCTCAGAAGTTCTCTACCAGAAATTAGGATCTGCCACCGTTAGCCTTGGCTAAACACTCGCTAAGGTACACTCGCTAACATACTTTGCAATTGGTAGCGAGCGGCGCGTCCCTGGCGGTGGACCCAGCGGGTGGGAGTCGACGGGGCTCCAATTGCATGCACAATTTTCATTGCTGAGAATTTAGAGCCAGATTCAGGCAACACCTTTACCACGTCCGTGGGATATTCGACTAAGGGTACCGCCACCCAACACTCTCTGAATGTATATTCTCGATGAATAACCTCATCAAATCCGCAGGGATTGGGCAGTCGAATTTTTGTTTATCTCGACCGCAAATTACGTAGACTAAGATTGTCAGGGGTCCCGATGCCAAAATATAGCCCAGTGATAGCTTGTGAACTTGCGGCCACAACACCGATGTTGCATCCATATACATCATCTATTTTGTTTTTCCGCCCAAATCCACGCGAGACCCTGGTCAGCGAAATTTCAATACCGCAACAACTGCCGAAGAGTAAAAAGAAGTTTAGCTCTTTTATAGTTACATCAAACTGCGTGCATCGATACCATGATAGTGTAGAGTAAGTTCACAGGCATTTTCAAGGCTACTCGTCGGATCGCCAAGTAATGGGGCACCTATTAGGGTTAGCGCTTATTACGTGTCCCATAACTTTGTGATCCGACGAGTACATGCATACTGTTCTGGTAATCTTTGGAGCCGAGTTTCAGAGTGCCCTCCTGATCACTGGGCAGCAAGTTACTGTAGCTGTAGGTGCGAGTGCTTGATGACTGCGGTCTGGGGAAATACGAACTCTCAACCTTCGAAGTACGTAGACAACGGTAGTTGCGTGCGCCTCCGAACCCGTTGCCGAAGTTGTTGATTGCCGCCGATATCCGATATCAGGTAGCCACATATGTTTCTCTCGCCATAAGGTATACTAATTCACTCCAAGACTCCGCACACAAAACCTATAACCTATGTATGTTGCTCGGGCGAACAGCCCTTCTAAAACATAAGGTTGTCGCTTAACACATTTAGCGGAGCGGCTTAAGTACTTATGCAGGGTCACGACTCGATAGGGTCAGTGAGCTTGAGCTTTTGCGGTGTGGGCTTCCAGCTTTCAGCCACCTGTAACATTAACAGTTTCCCTATGTCCGTAATGGTAGCGCGTGTGCGGGAACCCTGTATTATGTATAAGATCAGTACCAGATTACTATCCTTGGTCTAGATTACAAAAGCGAGGATTCGTCTCATCTTTTCCTTGGGTTTCTTTGGTAGACGACATTACGTGCTAATACTCAACTACGACGGCCACGACGGCCACCACGTCTCAATGCAATGTCACTTCGACCAGAATCTGCGATCGCAATCATGTATTGCTCGACTCTCTTCGCGCCCATCGCAGTCATTTTGCGGTTATGGTTCCGACTCGGTCCAAAGTCTCCACAACACTTTTGGACGCCCTGCTCGATAATCCATGAAGCATTTTTCATCATCGTGACAGTAGTGGGAATAGGGATCAGCAATGTGGAGGCCTGGATATACATGCAACAAATCAAGCAACGGACGCTGCCGGAGGACGAATTTATTCCCGCAAGGAATGCACTGTGGCAGATGGCATTCAAGGTATCTTACTTCAGTAATTTCACTGTATAGCAACATCTGACTTGCCTAGATGGGATATATTGAATTGTTGCTATGGGTGAGAGAATTTGCGGCTCGGCTGTAAATCTTTGGAATTGACTTACTGACACTCCAAACGAGACCCTCGTCATGTGGTCCATCAAGGCCGCCTTTATGTGTCTCTACATTGACATGGCCAAATACCTACCCAGCCATATACGCTACATCATCCACTGCACCTGTTGTGTATTGGCAGTGACTTTCGTCACTACTGCGGTGACATTCGTCCTAGCGTGCCGGCCTGTATGGACGAACTGGTACCCATAAATCCACTTCTCCACCGCTCGCTTTTACTTTCTAACGAGAAGACAATGATGTAGGAGTCTAACGGCTGAACTATGTACCCCCCAAACTGTTGCTTCTACCGTACACATTCCCAGTGTATTGCACTTGATCACGGATGCCATGGGTGGGCCATCTTTTCAGCATTTTCAATCCAGGTCACTATTGTTGACCTAGCACCAGTCCTTTGCATTCCGGTTCTCATCTTTCACATCGTACCGACCCAGCGCCGTGAACGCCTAGCCATAAAATTCATCATCTGCCTCGGAGGTGTGACCGTAAGCGTTGGCATCCTCTGCTACGTCCTTCGTATCCAAGGCCTAATCGAGATTACCCGCGTAAAACAATTCGCCGATGTCGCGACTTATATTCAGGAAGTTCGGAAGCATACGGAAAGTGTTCGGCTGGCTTCGGGTGCAGAGGCGGCTTGCGGGATGTTCGTGTTGTGTCTACCGAGCTTCAGGGTACTCTTAAGGAAGAATTCAGGCAATGGACAAAGCCTAAACTCAGGACCTAGACAACCGAACGTGGATGTTCTGGGAAGCTATCACAGCGAAGCAGTGCAATCCATACATATGCAGATTGTGGAATCAGAAGAGGAATTTGCGCATGAATTGGGGAATCGGAGTGAAGACGGGTTTGTTAGGTCAGAGAGGGAGGATTTGGGGGCACAGACAATGTACATGGACGATACACCCAGAGCATCCTCCAGACTGGTACTGGCTAGAGAGCTACCATCATTGCCTTCAACACCTGGGACTCCGGTTGCGATATGATATTATTTAATCTACTATGGTTATGGTAGGTTTACGGTACCTATTCTAATACTGTTTCCTAATATAGGCATAGATGGGGTTAGAATATTCGACAGCATGTATATGATTCATTTATTCGGCGTCGATTTCGGTTTGACTTACGCATTCATCGAATACGGACTTTCGGGCAGTTTTATTTATACCCGACGGTTGGCACAATACAAGTAGTTATAATCTTGGTTATGTCATGATCGAACAGGTGTATTGGTTTATTTCTGGTGATCTGGCGGTTTTAAAACTGGACGTCGGCAAACATTCCTTGACACTGTCCATTGGTCTGATCTTCTGATGTGCTCTAAATATTAATACAGACTTCGATCAATTCTTATGCTTCGTGCATCACTTCGTTTTGGAATACATCTTGCGACTACTTTGCACGACAGTGTCGGTGGTCTGTGGGACAAAGTGGAGTGAATATCGAATAGATGCAGTTTTACCCCTGCATACCGTTCATTGCAGTGGGGGCTACAACCCAGCATAAGCAAAAGATCTGCACAGTTATATCTGTGGAACCCCGCTTAAGTTTCTCCATCAAGAAACTCAAAAAGCTAGTTCGGCAATGTGGGGCGCAAAGTTCTAGCTCGGAAGGGCTAAAACGCTAATCAGATATATAAATAGATATAGAAGTTGTCAAAAGCAGCGGCAAATAAACGGCGGAGCGTATGATTCTACTTACGATCTACACATCTTGAGGGAATCCTAAGTCTTCTTTCGGTGCCAAATAGCTCCTCATAGTGATACCAAGAAAAGCGATGCTATCGATGGCGGGTACTGGTTGGATTTAGCACTTTTATGGCTTTTATGACTAACTAATCAGTTTAAATCAGCAAGGACAATTGGCAAGTGGGCCCCGCAAAAAAAGTTAATGCTTACGTGGATCCATCATCCCCGGAGTGTCAACTGAGCGTGTAAAATTCTAGGATGAAATTCCCAGGTTTTAGTAGTAGATGTGGTAAAATGTGGTGCGGAACATTAGCCTAAGGAGAGGTGAGATGTGGACTCAGTGACGCCTTGAGTAACTGCAGAAGATGAGGGGTGGAGGTGCGAAGGGAACGTGCCTCTGCCGAAAATCTAACAGACGAGTCAGAAGCTCATGCTTGGTGCTTGAGCATGCATGGGCTTTTCATTTTGTGGCCGTAAGCTAGGTATAAACCGGCTCCATTTTTCCGGACAAAAATGGAGGCGGCCAAAGCTTGGGCTCAGATATTGCTGTCAAATGTGTGACGATGTACCCTTATTTCTTATAATAATGGTATTGATTTCGCCCCTGCTTGCCGGATCTATTTCCCTTCGCATCGTTAAAGAGAGCCACACTTCATCCCCTCACAAGTTCAACGAGCTCTACCCAGAGAGTGGCTTTTTCAGGTGGAAGAGTCTCATCATTGCTACCTAGCGACGCTACGTTCATTGCATGGCCACTCATACCGTAGACATCCCCGCGGAACACATACACGTGCTGTAGTAAACGTACAAGTTCCAGATCCTGGCCATGGATGTATATCGGGTATTTACAGTGTGGAATGCTTAAAAGTCCCCTGAACATCTGGGTTTGATTCAGTCCTATGTTTCTCAGACGCAGTCCTCGAATCGGAACTCATTGGCGAATATGATTTCAGCGATCGAATGCATGCTTCTTTATATCTACCGAAAGCCCGGGCCGTAGCAGTTTTATCATGAGAGTTAACTCTGTGCTATATCTAATAGTTATACACTTGGTTTGTCTGCTCGAAGCATTCTCATTGGTTGATGGTGGTACGTACCATCTTACTGTGGCAAATTACAGAATGCTCATTGGTTGGCAGATGGTCTTTTTCGGTCATGATTAGTGAACCGTGGCGCTTTGCTTGAGTGTGGCTCTCACAACTGCTATTGGTCAGCAATCCGAGCTGGCTAGACGCAATCTGGGTGGGCTGGCTCTCAACTTGCTGGAAACGATCTAGACGCGTTGGATGCGATCTGGACGGGCTGGCTCCCGGCTGGCTAGATATGATCTGGACGGGCTGGCCCTCTGGTAGTTGGACACGATCTGGACAGGCTGGCTCTCGAATGTCTGGAGCCGATCGAGACGGGTGGACGTGCTCTGGATAGGCTGGCTATCTGCAGACTAGAGACAATTGAGATGGGCTGACTTTCGGCTCGCTGGATACGATTTGGACGGGCTAGCTCTCTGCTGGCTGGACATGGTCAAGATAGGCTGGCTCTTGGCCAGCTTGAGATGATCTGGATGAACTGACTCTTGGTCAACTGAATATGATTTGGACGGGCTGACTTTTGGCCGGCTGAAGACGATCTAGACAACCCTGACATACTCACTCTGAGATGGCTCTCAGCTGGCTGGACGCAATCTGGACGGGCTAGCTCTTGGCTGGCTGTACGGGCTGGCTGGATATCATGGGTTTTGGGGTTTAGGATTCTTTTTTACCGAAGGGGGCGGCGAAGCCGCCACCATACCTAGTATATCTTAAAAGTTCCGCTACATATGTACTCGACCTCGGGCAAGGCGTCTCTAGCCAGTTTTAATTGGCGCGTGTTCTTATCAGGGTATCTAGGATAACGGCGGCTGTAGATAAGCACTAGATACCTGCTGGTAATGATATTAAAACCCTAATCCGAGAATTTTTCATTTGGCGAGTGACGCTTGGTGAGCAAGGTAAAACTGCAAGCAAACTAGGTTGGGTGCCTCATCCTTTTCCTAGGTGACCTTACGGCGGTTTTTCCATGGTTCGATACTCGCTTTTTAACTCACCACTGAGATATGCAGGAAAAGTGTTGAACCCCGTACTCGCTTGACTGATGGCGGGTGGGAACGGGGAGTGGAGGAAACAGTTCTCGAACGAGAGCGCCCCAACAAACATGCATTTTCACACCCCTTCAGCAGCTATGAACATACGTAAAATTACGATCGTTAGATACTGATAACCATTTGCAAAAATAGCTGCATACTGAACATACTGTCCGATCTTATCCGGCGTACGCGTATGGTAACAGAAGACATTACGGCTTATCGAAAGACTGGATACTAGTCGGATGCCAAAGGTACTAGCCAGAGTCAAAATGCCGGCAGAGTGTAGTCGAATATATGTTTTACCAGTGTACGCCCGCTCAGACTTGTATATGGACTCTCCTTTGTCCTCTCTTTCAGTCAGTATCTCGAATAAGATTCTCTTTCTATATTATCATTTGCAAAAGTTGCTTCATACATTGTGGCGAATGTATAGAGATCTTGAAATGACTGTAACTTTGAACCCAAAACTCCTCAGTATGCTCTAAATGAAACCAGTTATACATAGTGGATCCCTCCCCATTCAAACGAGAATAGAGCTAAAACGACGGGATTGAACTTACATTCATGTCGTACTAAGCTAGCTGTTCGAGATGCTTCTCGAGATTTTCAAAGCGGGCATCAACGCTATTGTCATAGAGTATCTTGAAGAAAATTTTCCATATTTTCTTGCGCTGTTCCTCGTCCAAAGGTGGATAATGAATGGCGAATTAAATTTTTGATGTGAATGTTTTGTCAATGCCTTGATGCGATTGCTCGTTAAGATCAATATTCTCGTAGTACTCTCGAACGCGGAGGAAGACTAGGATAAGTTAGGCACTTGAACCAGATTATGTGGCGAAGAAAATATCAGAGACCAAAGCATTTCTTTGCAAATACTAAAGAGACCTCTCTTCCTAGAAGACACCTACTTCGTCCAACAGCACAACTGTGACCTTTGTTTAGACGGAAAGGTTGTATTGTAGGATCGAGCTAACTTACCGTAATCCCATGTTCGCCCAAGGAAGAGAATACTTTCAAGGTATTTCTCAACCCTTTCAGCAGTGGTGCTGATGTCACCACAAGTTACCTGATAAAGAGGATTCTGAGCCAGCCTAGCCTCACTGGATATGAAGTCGGGCAAGTCGGCAAGTTCAAGTTTCGGGCCGAGAAGATCCATTTCTGGTCTGACTTTATCACTAGCTTATCTCATAGTTCTTTGGTTCTGGGCTCCATCACTGGACTTTCGAACGCCTGCTTGTTCTATTCGATTGGAGTATGTGGTCGACCATGAGCTTCACTACTCTCCAGCGTCAATAATTATATACCCAGCTCAGAGAGTCACAGATCCTATTTACCCCCGCGCATGTTAAAGCCGTGGATCGTCGTAGGTAGCAGCAGGTGAAGTTTTCCGTCCAGTGGTTCATCCCTCTCCATATTTCTGGACCAAAGCCGTCCTTCCGTACATTTAACTGCGTTGGAAACGTCGGCCTATGCATCTTCATGAATCAACTGTCAATCTAAGTAGGATAAGTAGCTATACAGACAACGGGGTAGTGAGGATTGTATGTTGAGTTCTTCCTGTAGTACGTCCCTGCCGTTGTTACGGATCAATATCTTGAACCTACAACCCCAGAAGACTTTGCCACGGGATAGAAACGAGCTGCAGAGATCTCTATCAGAGTATCGCAATGGATGCACCCCAAGGTCGGTAACAAGGGTGGTCTGTCCAGGTGACAGCGATATAGTTAATATATGACTCTCCTTTTGAAATCACCTATAGACACTAAACAAAAGTATTTGTGATCCGTGCGCACTCACTAAAAATAGGCGAAAATGGCCCCGTTATAGAGGACTAATTTTGGGCAATATTCATACAAGTTGTGGTTGTCGAGAGTATTCAAATTTCCAGTCCACAACAGCTAGCCCATTTTGTATGGCTACTTACCAAATCTGGTAGTGTTGATAACTTGGGGTGACTTGAGATGGCCATATCTACACCCTAGAAGATTCGAAAAATTTGAAACTTTGGTAATTGTCTATTTAGATGATGGTGAAATAAGAGACAAATTCTTAATTCAATTACCACTGCTTAAAGCCTACATTTGGTCGTTCAAATGTGGCGATTTTTGCCTATTTTTGGTGTGCTGCGCACGGATCACGAATACTTTTGCATAGTGTCTACATCATAACTCTACGACTAGTAATATAAACGGAGTGAGGTGCGCTTGACTTGACCATTGATCATGAGGCCACTGGCTGACTTTATATGCTTGAACCGCATGAACGCCATCCCCAGGGCGGTAGAGCTGGAGCAGATACCTAGCAGAAACCTTATGGGGAGCGAACAAAGAATCGACTTCATCATAAGCTCCGCGTTGCTCCATTAAAACATACTCCAGAAGTGCTTTCAGTTGGCTTTCTCTGATATTAACGCCTTAACGGAAAGTCCTGCGGTGATGTGTCGGTGATGATAGATGAACAAGTACGGCGCATGCATTGAGTCCCTACTGCAGGGCTCTCACATATATCCTCAGAGTGCGCGCTAATTACTTCTCCCAGTGCAGAAGCAAGGTCTGCAGAAACAATCTGCATGTGCTCGTAGTACAATTTTGGGGAGGTTTGGTCACCACATATATACTTTTGTATCATCCCCTGAACGCGACGCTCTCTGTGCAGTAACTGCGCCTGAGTGTTTGAGTACTCGCCGGCATCAAAATTTTGAACACTACAAAGGCAAGATCAGGGTTATCATCCAGATATTTCGGCAGGTTCACAGGATCTTTGCCGCTAAGAGGTGTTGACTCGGGATCGTCTGGATCAAGTATTGGCAGGTCCTAGAACATTTCTTCGAGTCATCGCAATATCTCACGGCGTGAACAATTGGCCTGCGAGGAACAAGTTCTGCAGTAGCGATTTAATAGTAAGGTTCAAGCGAAGTGCTGACGAACGCAGCGTGAGTTTCAGGCTCGGTATCCTGGCAAAAGCCGTTGATGACGGATCGTGTCTCAGAGCGGTGTTTTCAGCTCGAAGTTTGTTGATAATACGGACTAGCCCAGTGAGTAACCTCGACCGGCTATACAGTTCATGGTTCAATGATGCTAGAAACTGCGGGGTCATCTGAACATCATGAACGTATGGTTCCCTAGCACATACCTAGTCTTATATATCGCGGAATCCCGAATGTTAATAATTTCATTATGGTAGCTAACAAATGTGCTTTCTGATCCACGGGACGCAGTATTTGGTCGAGTTTCGCCTTTAGTGCTCGTATCCTGACGCGATACATTCGGTGTGCTCCCCGACCCCAACTGGCAGTAAGCTGCAGAGAGGCTGCATTCTGCGTACAGTTTTAACCGCTGGGTTCACTTGCGATAAGGGAAGCCTATAAGCGTTCGCGCATCTTATTCTGCCTTAACTGCCATCAAACTTTCTTTGTTCGCCTGCTCAATTGTCATCAGTTGCGTTTAGTAGTCGTATACGGCCTGGTTTTTAGTCATATTGGCTCGAGGTTAGTTAACTCAGCTACGTCTACGATCAAGTACGGAAATCTCGGGGTGTACATCATACCCTGTAATTTCCTCCAATCATGAAACCTCGCTGAACCCGAGCCATGGGTTCTAATTAGGCCGCTTCACGTGCCTTGCCCCACTATGTGGTCTTGTGATGTGGCAGTCCCCACACCCGGACGCCCTACTATTTGGGAATGATACCTGTTCCATATGTATGGCCCTTGGACTCAGCGTTTATACGCCGAAGAATGTGACTGATTCCGATTGAACTGGGCGTCTAGGCTCCGATATCGATGTTAGGTTGAGAGCCTTGATAAGAGAACTAAGGTTCGATGCGGGGTAGCCACTTATTCTATCTCGTCTTTACATGCGCATGCAGAGACTGTAGAGTAGAGCGAGCTATATATCGAACTTGTTTGCGATTTTAAGCCGACTTAAAGGAATTCTGTATGTTCTTTGCAGACTAAATCATGCCCAAGAACTCTCGCCTTGTTATGGTATTTGGGCAGTGGGTGATATAATGAAGGACTCTACTTATGTACGCACGCCACGTGAAGCGGGTGTTGATAAGTACTTAAAGCTCTTCCGAGAGAAATAAACCATCATCATCCTTCTGAAATACAACACGTATCTTCTTTGCACACTCATCGATATGGCTGACACTCGACACCAATATCAGCGCACTCCCGGCCCGTTCTTTCGGTGAGTCGCAATTGCACCTTCCAGTCACCCGCCGAGAACATTCGCACCTGTACCGGCTTGAGACACGTGCCGTGTGATTTATCGTATTTGTGTATTGGTTAATGCCTGAGCAACGCACCCACCTATGGCCCTAGAAGCCTACGAACGATGCAGCTTCGCTGTGGTACGATAACGTCGTGGGTGTGTTACCTAGTACTATTCCTAATGTACGGGTGTATTATCGGCCGAATTCCCCCTGCACTGCCAAGCTCCCAATTATTGTTATGCACCCTCCCCTGCACAAGTCTCCGCAGTCTATATAGTGTTGCGTTCCGCATCTCTCTCGCTTGATCAACCCCACAACAAGATGGCCGATCTCGAATACTCCATTCCTTCGGAGGCGTCGAAAGTACTGATTGACGGCATCATAAACAACCGCCTTCACCAAGACGCACCTTCCGAGCTCCGCGAAGCAGCGGAGCACATAGTCTACGAAGGCAATGCATCTCCCGTCATCCCCATAAACTGGCGTTTTGCCGAGAGCATCTCTGCGATCAAAGGGTTCCAAGGGGCAATGCTAAACGTTCTCCTCAAGCGCAAATACGGCTTAGTTGACTATCCCACCATCAAAATTAACACGTAACACCATGTTATCCCGAGTGGGCTGCACAAATCACCAGCTGATTCGGGAATAGCGATCATGCGCAGCTTTTCATCATGTCTGCGGTAGTCACGCAGGTACTCGATCCGCTCACTGGCGAGCCGCTCACCGACATCCGGGACCCAACTTCATATGCGCGACTTCACAAGTATTTCTCGAAACAGGATCTTCACAATTCGAGCATCGACTTGCACGGGTGTATGGCGACGAACATTTACAAGACAAGGGACGGCAGGTTTTATCACATCCACGGGAGCCTAAATCCAAAGCCAACCCAGACAACGCTAGGACTGCCGCACCATATCGAGCCGCCTCCGAAGACAATGGAGGAGGCGGTTAAAGCCTATGAAGAGAAAGTAGCGCAGCTTGATGCTGCAGAAATCGACACGCTCATGAACGACCGCTACCGACAGGCTGGGACGATCGCTTGGAGCAAGGAAGAATACCTGGCGTCGGAACACGGCAAGGCAAACGCCCACGTTGGTCTCTACGAGGTCCATCACATTGCAAATGCGGAGCAACCACCAACATGGTGGACTCAGATTGAAGACCGAACATCAATCAAAAGACCGTTGTACGGACTTAAAGTTGTGGAACTCGCACGGATCATTGCTGCACCCACTGTCACGAGAGAACTGGCGGAGCTCGGGGCGAGTGTCATGCGGATTACTGCTCCCCATATCACTGACATGAGTATCCTGTTCCCTGATCTTAGTTGGGGAAAGTGGCAGGCGGAATTGGATCTTCGACAGCAAGAACACCGGGATCAATTGAGGGCGTTGATATTGGAGGCGGATGTCGTGTTGGATGGGTATCGTCCGGGAGTCATGCAGAAATGGGGTTTCGGCAAGGAAGATATTCTGCGAATGTGTGAGAAGCGAACCAAAGGGATCATCTATGCACGGGAGAATTGCTATGTAGGCTGTCCATTGCAATGGAGTACTTATAAATACTAATGGTTATATTAGGGTTGGTACGGACCATGGTCAACGCGGTCGGGTTGGCAGCAAATAAGTGATGCGGTACGTTGGATAAAGGTGCCTATTGAATATGTTGTCATACTGACGATATTAGTGTTGCGGTGTGTCTCTCGAATTTGGGAGAGCGATGGGCAATGACGAGCCCGTGACCCCCGTTTTTCCAAACTCCGACTGCTCCACAGGAGCCGTAGGTTCAACGGCTATACTGCAAGCATTGATCGAGCGCGCCGAGAAGGGCGGTTCTTATGTAGTCGACGTAAGCTACCTCCTCCTCTGAGCTTGGTTACCAGCCCGATGAAGCAATCAGCAGCTAACCATCATAGATTGCGCTGAACTACTATTCCCAATGGCTAGTAAACTCCTGCGGAGAGTATCCGCACCCAGTTTGGGAGAAGGTCTGGGACAGCCATGGCCGCCAAGTCTTCCGTCACAACGAAAACATGCTCAAGCTGATACCAACATTAATCCACCTGCTCAGGAAGAATTCTGAAAGCATCATCTTTAACCCTGAATTTTTTATAGAGCGAGAAACCAAGGCACTAGGTATCAAACTTCGGATGCCGAAACCAGTGTTGCAGTTCTCGCAGGGCGAGGTTGAATTGGGGTATAATGTAGGCACGAGGGGAAATGGGGTGGACAAGCCGGTATGGCCAGAAGATCTAAGTACGGAGATAGTGAGATGAGCGAAAATTCTTTATTATTTTCCTCTGTAGAAGACACTAGAAAAAAATTAACGGCATCTTTGTAGGTGCACTTTCTCGTGGGATTGAGATCTCTGCTAAGAATCATAAATAGTGGTTCTAGCTATGCTTCTAACACAAAGCTCTACAATACCCGCAGCAGCAGTATTGCTTCTACATTGAATTAAACCTAATCGTGTGTGTTAGCTCTCTAGCGGGAACATCGCATAGCGTTATTCATTCGCAAATGTAGGCTCGGCGCGAGCATTGTCTGACTCTGCCATAGTAGTGCCGCCTTTGGAGAGTGAGGCCTCGAAGGTATCGAAGCAATCGATATTAACCATCTCTTATCAGAATAAAGCATTTACTATAGTCGACTTTTTTGTGGTTTATTCGTACCCAGTGATTGTAATAAGTACTTAAGGTCCTTGTTGAATGCCAAGTGACGTTCACTCAAAATGGCAATTTTTTTGCAGTTAGGGTAGAGTACCATGTCCACTCGGATATAAGGTATTCCCTGGTTTGGTTAGCGTTTGTCTCATCCCCAAACTCTCGTTGCCTTCACTCGCAGGCTCGCTCTGTGGATAAACGAGGTACGAGCGGTAAACACCACTGGAGGCTGGGCACGAGACAAATCCATACAGAGTTTTTGAGTTTTGAGGCTAGAGTTAGGGTTTAGGTCACGGGGAGCTCAGGTTGTTTGAAGGTCGTTTTCGGTGTTGGTGCTTTCGCGAACGGTCAAAAATCAAAACAAATTCAGGGGTTTCGAATTTCTGTATTAATATATTAAGTATCTCCTAGAATGAAACCCTTTCCCAAGTTTAAACCCAAATAATTTCGCCATTTGTCAAAATCTCCGTGGTGGTTTAATGAAACGATGACCATCCATGGCCAATTCAAACGTGGCATTATATTTCCTGTACCTCTATACAGATACATAACGCGACTCCTTAGCCTTAAGTTCCGCACATACTCAGGATGGCTCAACTGATATTTTAGACCAACATCTTGCTTTCCAGCGCTGTTTGAGGGCCGGTGGTGGTTTAGAAGTAACAGTTGAGATTTTTGCCTGTTTTAGTAGTGCCCACGTGACGGTATGTCAAGTTAAGGTGTGGCACGTGCAGGATCATGTGACACTTGAAAAAATATCAAGCGGTGGAATTGAAGTTGAACCAATACAGTGCGGATGAATGATGAATCCAATGAGAACCCAACAAGACTGGTTCTGAGCTAATCTAGGCAAAGCAAACGAGGAGAGCAGGGTGATGCTGGTGAGGTGGAGGCTGCAGGTGTGCTGGCGTAGCTGACGACCCTGCCCGGTTTGTTCTCCTATCTTGTGAAATTTGAAGGCTCTTTGTTGCCGCAGTTTATGTTTGTCGTTAGTTTGGGATGGATACTTCGCTGTTAGCTGATTATCAGCGGTAAACGAAAGCGACAGACTACGGGCTAAGTTACAATTGCAATCAAAGCTAGCCTGTTGTTTAAGTTGCAGATGTACAAAAAGGATGAGGAAGAGTCAGAATTTGGATGTATATGCGTCCGCGACCTGCAGCGATTGTTGCTACAACTTGACCGTAGTGCGCTGAGATTTGCTGTCCCGGTAGCTAAGTGCTATCTTTTCTCCGGCATATGCACACTCACCTATTCTTGGAATTGTAACCTTGTAAATGTTATTTATCTATCTAAGTTTCGACTCTATGAGTTGGACTTTCTGCGATGTAAGGCTGTACAGTGATATGACTTTCTTTCCTTATTTGTGGGTACATATTTTCTTTTTTGAGCATTTTCTAGAAGTTAAACCACGTAGCAGAGTGACGTTGCGATCTGGGCAATATACAGCAGCGCTGTGCATGTTGACGTAGAATTCTTGCCCACGGTAAAAGGTGCAGTGTATTAACGCGACATTGTGGCATGCCGGCAGTGGATGACCATTTCTGTTCAAATACAAATCTTTACGCGAGTATCACTTTAGGTCTCAGTGATATAGCGGGCATGTAGAACCAAAACATACAATTGGCTGGATCCACTCGAATAGCAAGTCTGAGCCACCTGGTTGTTATCCCTGCGCTTAACGCCCCCAAGATATGACACAACATCTTGACAGAACAAATTGTTCTGGAGACGAGACTTCACTTCGTATATGAGAAAGTAAATGACAGACTTTAGAAAGCCAACAGCTCCAATGCTAGCAGTGATCATTGGATGGGGCGTTTAGATACTTTAGAATGGTGGGGACTTTTAGACATACTTGCTTTAGGTTGTCGCTTCAAGGTGGGAACGTTAACTGGGTACTAATTTCGAAAAATTTTGGGCAGTGGATAACAGCAACGACCTGTACCTCGGGTTATATGCATGTAGATTGGAGTAGTGACTACGAATTCGCCATTGTACGGTGCGCGTGAGCGTGGTTTGAGGGTGCGCTATCAAGCCTCATGCAGTACAGAGGTGACTATACGAAGCTCAGTGTGAACAAGCCGAATGGTGAAGATACAGAAGACACCCCAGTTACCTGGAGCAGAAAACAAAAAGCTTTCTGCTGATGTCATCATGTGACTCGGATCACGTTCCAATATTATTCACGTGACGTTACTATGACATGATTTGAATTCTTTTGTAGGTCATCCCAACTTTTCTAAAATCGCCCGGTACTCAACAAGTGCTATTCGTATCATTCATTGCCGGGGTTATTTATGGAATTTATCAATGCTTCATCTAATCACGCCCCATACAGATATGTAGAACACTCAAAATCCCATAAATTTCGCTGACTGCCTCAAGTTTCAAACCCAGTGTAGAATTTTTGGTCTCCCGAGCACGGCAAAATTGCAGGGCGACGAACTTATGACATTTCTAGTGTCCTGTCCACAAAGGCTTCCCCAGAAGCGAAAGCTCTACCATAATTGATACTCAGGCTCCAAACTGCATGCAGACTGTAATAGAGCACAGGTAAACTTGTTAACACTACTAGGTATTTTGAGCCACCGGTTAACGTCAGGCGGCCGTAGATTCGTCACGTGCATGTTATTGTACTATTTTGTTTTCCCTAGTAGACGGTGAGGCGTAATGTGACAAATTCAGATATAGGTCGCATGAATTATTGTATGTGAGTCGGTGGATATGCTTCGCCATATAGCTACGTCAAGACTATCATGGGTAGCAGAAAAATTCACTTTTCCCATCCCGGTCCGAACAGCTGATGGAGCCTTTGATCGATATTTCTCGTGGTGACTGCAGTTGTCATTTTTGGAAGAAATTTAGGATGAGTAAGAATGCACTATTCCACCCAAACGGCAAAGTGCTTTTCACCATGAGCCAATTATTATTTGCTTTTTTTGGCCACTTCTCCCCCCAACCAACCCAACAACCCAGCAGAACGGAGGACTTGATTTTATCTCAACAGATGGAGAGCAAGATTGAGCAAAAACCTCTTTCTCCATAGAATAAAGTGCCCTTAATATCTATAGCTCTGTACACCTCGTCTAGAGCATAGATAAAGACAAAATATAGAACAAGAATAATCTATGCACCATAACGCCCCCCTAAAACGATCGCCCAAACTCTACACCAACACTGTAGCTTTATCTAACGCCTGAGTCTTCCTTTAAATTCAACAGGTATTCAGAGTAGTTTCCGTTCGGATACAATAAGTCGACTAGCCCGAGGCTCGATAGTTTAGAAGAACCGTCACTAATGAAGCTATGCTTTGAATTCGACTGGCGTTAGCAAAGTATTCAATGTGCCGTATGTATACTACTTACAGTTGCTTTTGACATATAACCGACTATCCACTAAACCCAACCCCCTTCTGATTGTTGTGGATTTCGGTAAACTGCCCAGCTTCACAGTTCCGATGAATTCCGAAAATTTGGCGTCATCATTGGGCCCTGGGGAAGAAACCCGTGTACTTGGGTTTAGGTTGTTCGAGCTCTGCCGGGAAGCGCCTTGTATCGTTGGAGACGCCGGCGGTGAGGCGAAATCCACAGAGTCACCACGGAGGTAGACATCATATCTCCAACCCCACCGTGGCAGATCGCGCTCTGCCCTCCGAAAGTAAGACGCTGTGAAAATCGGAAGGTTAGTTGGCCACTACGACCAGGAGAGACGATACTCACAGTTCTGGACATCCTCTGCACCTAGGACAAACAGTTTATGAACTTCGGGATCCCAGACAATGACCTTAGACATAATGATTTGCGTGCTAGAATCGATTGATGTGGGTGGATGTGGGGGGGGACCAGATCAACCTTATATGCAAATATACAACCACAACCCCCATAAACAATAGTTAGCTTTCATGCAAATAGAGAACTGCAGGGATTATGGTAGTCGATATGATTGGCCAAGGGATATTGCCGCGCACGGGGACATGTATGGCAGCTGTCTCATTCGATTTTCGATCACCTGCATTTGGTTGGGCGTTTTCCAAGGCGCACTCTGCCTTCGCGAAGATACATTATACTGCCTTAGGCTGATACTCTATATGAATGGACCATTGTTATCTCTTGCTATAACGATCCGATATTTCCGCCCGGTTAGGCGAGGGTCCAGTATAAATATTGGTTAATCAAGAGATTCGACATTCTGATGTACTCTACATATCGCTTACAAGTGTCCAGGTAAGGGGACGTCATATATGATCTTAATTATGGTTGGTACTCGCGGCTGTTCTGTAGGGAGTTGTCGATGAATGCCGACTCAAACATAGAAGCGGCTGAAACTTGTGTTGTAAAGTGAAGTCTCAGCCACTCGGAATTTTGGTTCTTTTCACTGCCCCAGTAGAAGGTAGGGTAGGACAAATATCTGATCAGGCACCAGTCATCATGAAGCAGGCGGGGTTTCATGAGGCTGATGCCAAACAGATCCTGTGCTGGCTGAGGTTGTCTCATAACTTGACCAGGGCTAGCACACAAACCGACGGCATGAATACGTCAGCCAACAAATACCGGACGGTGATTATGCTCAAAGCAACATGCATACTTCATTCAAATACTCTCGACGTCATGACTAGACCGATGAACAAATCCTATCGAGATCCAAGAAAGCTACGATTACAAAAAAAAAGGGCTCCTCAAAATGGGGTGTCGGTCAGCAGAAAATCAATTGTTGCGTAGATCTCTTTATTTCATAGTGGTATATCGAAGTGATTTCACCGCACGAAGATCTGCCAGGTTTAGGAGAAGCTGGTTCCAGGGTGAGGTGGTTAGGAAATATTAAATCTGCACTCTCTTTGAAGCAGTTTTGACAGTTATCCCTCAATCTCCTTGGTCGTCCGCCGATTTCGCGCAATAAACTGATCAATCATACCATTGGAGTATCGCTTTGTAGCCGCAACGGCCATTTTTAGCCAACTAAATTTTTCCGTGAATATGTCCTACAAGGGGGCGTATATGATACCTAAGTATTCACTACTCTACACCTACCTCAATTTTCCTAACTGAATTCTGGAGTAACCAACCACTTCCTCAGGGCTGCAGTGCCTCGTAGTAACGCCTGGCGGCTATGTATTTTAAAAAGCACAGTAGCCTAAACGCAAGTAAGAGCAGAGATAAATGGAAAACACACAGCCTTAATCCTTAGGTTTTCAGACTCAGTTTCTTTTTCGGAGGATGAGCACTTCTGGCTTACATAGCCTATGCATGATAATTGCGGAGCTTTTGCCAAAATATCTTCAGCTCTCGTTGGTAACATGATTCATACTTAAATGCTTCGGGATCCTGTAGGTCCATCAGATCGCACAACAAATGCACTTGTATTCTACCCCTGTTCTAAGAATGACCAGTAACCAAGAAATCAATGTTTTACAGTCTCGGGCATCACCGGATGCTTCGGGCCTAACAGTAGACTACGACCAAAACAATCAGGCCCTAAACCAGCATGTTCTGTCCTTGGGTAAGCTCCAGTCCATTGCCCTTGGGCTCACAGCGAGCTAATAGATGTCGAAGATGGTGGCGGGATACGCGGTTACTCGAGCCTTCTAATTTTGGAGGCACTTATGAAAAAAATCGCAGAACTAGAAGAGGCAGCCCAATTAGAAGGGAATGCATCAACTTCCATAAACCAGCCAAACGGCACAGCAATCCATGGCATCGAAATTGCCGATGCGCCACCCACCAGCAGCCACTCTGACTACACTTCCACTCAGAATCCTCTGGCGCCGTTACCACTCCCATGCCATTACTTCGATTATTTCTTCGGCACAAGTACAGGAGGGTATGTGAGGTCTTCTCTAGGGGTGTGAACGATTTTGACAGATATTCGTATTATTTAGCCTGTCTGCGATAATGCTCGGACGTCTTCGTATGAGTGTAGAGGACTGTCTTGCCCAGTACCCTAGGCTAGGGAACGAAATATTTGGCAAGCCTCGGTGGATGCACCTCAAGAGCCCGTTATGGCGGCCAAGATCGAAGTATGATTGCCGGAAACTGGAGAAACTATTACAAGGAATTATCGACAAATTGGTTGGGCAATCAGAAACTGACGGCCAGCTAAATAACCGCTACCCGGCATTTGAACAAGACCAAAGTAGAACGTATGGGACCAACCTCAAAGCGTATGAGTATGTTCTAACTTAGGGCATCTAGAGTTGTTGTTGCTGTCAAGGAGACTTCGGACGACTTAACGGAATTTCTATTCCGTACGTACGATCATCGGTCACATGGCAACTCAAACCTCCGAATCCTCCGAAATCCTGGGAGGGCATACGATACCCGTATCTGGAAAGTTGCAAGAGCAACAACGGCGGCACCCCGCTACTTTTCTGCCATGAACATTGACGGTATGTTGATCTAACACTGTACACTTAGAAACTACCCCGCTAATTGCGAACCCTAACTGCACAGGAAGCACATTTATTGATGGCGGCATGGGGTATAACAATCCCAGCAAACTAGCGCGCGACGAGGTGACCGAGTACCACCGCACTCGTCAGGGTATCGAACGTCCTATTGCGGTTTTGTTATCTATCGGTACTGGGGAGATAGCCGGTGGAAACTGTGGCGGAAAAAACGTACGCTCAGATCATTACAATGGGCGCCGTCGGATGATGGCACATTATCGACGCTTCATAAGGGACTCACTCAAACGATGGACCGATGTGAGGGGGATTGAAACCGATATGCACGGACTTGCAGAGCGTGACGGATTCGATTATTATCGCATGGATGCAGCAGGCCTTGGGAAAGTAAAATTGGACGAGTGGAAGAAAGGCGATGCGACTTTGCGGGAGATGAAGGGGAGCACAAGCGAGTATCTGGAAACGGCGCCTGTCAAGGAGAAGATCCAAAGGCTGGCTGAACAGTTAGTTCGCGCACGAAATTTCAGAAAACTCGCATGGGATCCACAAAAGATAGAGGTATGTAATTGTCTCCGTCCATAACACAGCCTTTTAATAGTAGTAGAAATTCTATGAAGAACCCCAAAGAATTCCAACGAATTCAACTTCTCAAGCGACCCACGGCACACCTGTCACAGATACAGATCCGAAAAATGGAGGGAACGTTAGTTGCCAGAGTGTTCGGCGAGGTTGGTTTGCGAGGACAGCCGATTATTTGAACCTAAGTACACGTTCATAAATAAATTTGCTTTGCTGTTTTAAATTTTCGGTCATGGTATTCCTTTCTTGTATTCATAGCTCTCGTGCTGTTTTATGTCCATCATCAGCACGCTTTATATTAATGATAGACGGATTTGGGCCTTATTACGTATAATATACCCAGCCCTGGCCAGACTCTTGTAGATGCACTCTGTCTGTATATTCTAGTTCCGGAAGTAAATAGAAGCCTAGAGTAGAACTTATACAACCATCTGTCGGACACAACTTCATTCGATACCTCTCGCTTTATACCTCTGGGTACTGATGATTCCGCTTTTGGGCCTTTAAATATGTACAGAAATGAGCTTACAATGAAACCCATCCACTAGGAGCATACACACAGCTAATGCTATGGGGTACAGATTTAGTCTTACAGACTCCACCAACTTCTCAAAACGGTCACAACACGTAATTCAGGGAAGATTTCAGTCACTCAATGTTTGCGATACCAATCAAATTCCTTACTCAAGGCAGACTTAAAAAGCAAAAGGATGGAATTTAGGATAATAGAGTCAGTCACCACCTCCGTAAACTAAACGGTTTGACCTGTCAGCTATATAGTTCCTGAAAGGTTAATCAAAGAACCTGAGGTCTGTAACGTTTAGCTAAACCTCTGGAGACAAAAACTATACCCTTCTGGAACAGACCAGATCTCATTTCCTCAGTTAGCCTCTGATGGCGGTGCCAATCATCACTCTTGGTAGCACCACTGACATTTGCCTCCCCTACCTTTAGCAGTGTTTATACCAGGAAGGCAGAACCGGTATATATCTAGCAATGCGTGCCCATGCTCGCCATCTGTTACTCAGGGTAAGAAGAGATTCATCATTCGGTGAGAAACTCAGCCGCATCCATCTTTCGGTACTAAACCCTAGCTCGAGGATTATGAACCATAAATAAGCGGTTGAGGAGAACCTATACATGAATCTACATATTCACGAGTGACAATACCTCTGCAGTGCACGGGCGGAGAAGACAAGTTGGGGAGGTCGGAAAAGGGGACAAAACTAAATGAAACAGATGGTCGCAGTTCAGCCCATCCATGCATATGTTGGTTGCACCGTGGTGCTTTTTCCGGGGGCGAGGTAAAGATAAATCCTTCGGCCGTATGATTATGGTCGTATGTGACGACGGATTTTTATTTACATCTGACACGACAACAGCCCTCTCCCACCCCCCTAGTCCTTCGGCAGAGAAGGTTGTAGAACAGTCTGAATATACTACGATTTGGCATAGGTTTTTGCAGGTGAAATTGCATTGACTGTTTGGGCTGTAGTTGAGTGCTTGCTAAATTTCCTATACAACTTTACATAAAAATGGTTGCCACATTAAAAATTCAAACCCACAAGTCACAACACCACTCCATCAGAAAAATTGGCATGGACTTCAGGAGATGAATACCCATAAGTATATAAAAATTCTGGCATTTTTTTGACCGTATTATAGTGAGTAATGGTTGGATTACGTTATAGTCGTCACAACCATAACATGTTACGCTCTTGGGTATAGTTTGTTGAATCCAGCCAACCGGTACCAAGAGAGTAAAATATTAAAAATTTAAAGAATAAACTAGCTATTTGCCTAGACTTCTTCGCGAAATCTCCGGGACTATCTGAGTTTGGGGTCTCGCACACCATTGAGCATGATATTCGGATCGCCAAGATCGCCGAACTATTGTTGAATGTGACGAAGGTAGATATTTCGCGCTGGTAAAGAAAAGGTGACTGACCCCGACGTCGCGACGTACACATGCACATCAGTGTAGAGCTGTGGCTATGATCAGACAGTTTAGAAAGTAGCTATTCATTCAGAGTAAGTTACACACCTGTGCGAAACGCTTCTAGCATGATTGGTACGAAGCAGCTAAGCCCGGGGGCTGGGTTCATGGGGTATGAGACCTGCTGAGGGTTTGTCAAAACTTGTCAAACTTAGTACTACCAAGACGGTGACAGCATGACTAGGAATGCTGACTGAGACGGCGAACAATTTATGTGGCGCGGAACCAAAGTAGTGTCACTGGAAGGGTGCAAGGCTGTCCGCAGTTTATATTCCCGCTCAGCACTCATGCTGTGCTTCTTTGTCTCGCCTGCAATCTGCATAGCCAACATTCCAGTGTCACCAGTCACTGATCACACCTTGCAGTCTGGTTGTCATTTTCCTGATTCTGTATCAGCTGAAGTTTCGGATCAACCACAAATCTGGACCGATGGAAAGGCTTCATGGTGTGTTGTGCAGGAACCACACCAGGCATTACTCGTGTGATGGGTTAGATTGTTCATTTTATTCATATAAGGAGACGACATGTGTCTTTTTCGATTCTTATTGGTCAGAATTCTGTGGCTGAGTGGCAAGTATAAACCACATGAACTCAGATCTAGAATGTCCCATTAATTTAAGTCTGCAAGTTAGACTCTGACAACAAAGTGTCATATACACAAAATGTGTATAACTATACCTGCTTTCACATCCCAGGTTCAGATTCATGATATCTTTAATATTGGGTGAGTGGTTGTGGATTAATACCTTATTGGAATG
>Ga0307514_10000256_pt1 | contig 135655 bp, 125 predicted proteins | sample 16_EM_MG_FD_203088 | JGI IMG/M metagenome (GOLD analysis project Ga0307514, IMG submission 203088) | Populus trichocarpa ectomycorrhiza microbial communities from riparian zone in the Pacific Northwest, United States - 16_EM | ecosystem: Host-associated > Plants > Roots > Unclassified...
ACAATTCACTTTGGTAGGGAGTTTTATTTGCTACTAAAGAAGACTTGATAAAAAGGATGGCCTCTGATAACCATTTTTGGACGTGTGGTGAGGTGGTTGCGCGGGCGGCCCGTATGGGCCGGGAACCATTACGATCCAGGGGATACGATCCAGAGACTGAGTTCAGTACCACACCCCTTTATAGAAATCCAGATAGCTCCACCCCTAGGGCATGCAGTATTAACTTCAGCCCTTGAACGAATCCTTGTAGTCACAAAGCCTGAATTAGCTTGCACATTTACCAGTATCATCAAAATGATGACACATAGGTTGGATTGGCAACGGGTGAACTTGGTGGATGCCGAAAATGTAAATCTCACCCATGAGGATCTGAACACAACAATTGACAAGTATGAAAATTGATGGAATATCTGTCTTCTTCCATATGATACATTAACATCCAGAGTGAAAAGTACAAGTAATGTCCAAATGTTGCACTGTTGATGAAGGTTTAGGATTTTTGATGAGTCTTACAGGTACAAGAATAAATACAAAGTTGGCTGGCAAATTGTGATAAAAGCAAGAATTGGATTCAAAGTTCAAGTTACAGCTCTGAAGAGTTTCCATTCACTACATGCATGAAGTTATCAGTGGATGAGACTGTTTTCAGGTTCACTCAATGATTTAGAGGATGATTGTGTAATGGAAAGGGACGTTGCAGAGACCCTGTATTCCGCTGTGAAGTATTTGATGCAAGCAATTTGGACTGAAGATGAAGAAGATCAACAGGGTGTAACACACTGCATAATACGGAATGTCAAGCGTTGAATGATATGGGGGTGGCCAGAATTGAAAATAGTCCATCAAAAACTACTTGCTCAGATACCAAAGAAGATTGCACACTGTATTGATTTCCTTTTAACTGAGAAAGAGCAAGCAATGTTGAAGACCCCAGTGGAGAGAGACACTTTACAGGGTCATTCAGGAGTATGGAGGTTTCTGGATGGCACCTGCTATGGTTGTTGATAGTGGTGCCAGACACAAAGGATCAGAATGACATTTCAGGACAATCGTATGATTAATCGCCACTCAATACTGGGATTGATGGTCTGATTTTCCAATGACTGGTACAGTCATTTCCGCCAATGGTTGTCAATGAACCAGGGGAGTACTTGGAAGCTGACCAAGATGTCACATTATGAGAAGTGCTTCGTCTGTGACAGGAGAGAAAGGATAATGCGCCCCCCAGTGCACTCCCTCTACAATTGGCAGTTCTAGTCTGTCCTCTACCTTGCCATATGCATTATTTGAACTGGCAGCTAACCAAGTATTTTGTGGGTTAGGTGGATATATTCCACAAGTATGCAGAACTTTAATATGATGAACAAACAGAGATGCAGCTCAATTTCATGGATTCAACAAATTCCTCATTGTTTGTAAGTACACCCAAAGTGGAAGTGACAGGTCTAACTCTTACAGCAGCAAACCATGCAGTAAAAATCCAGAAGATCTAGTGACTGAATAAGCAGCACCTGGCAATTGCATAAGCTGTCCAGCTAGGGCAATAGATGGTTCCCCAAAGTTGGTTGCTTAATATGTGTCCTGGTGGCTACAATAACTGTATGACTGTTCTCTACCAATACAGTGGAGTATTGCAAATATGAGTCCTGCAAGTCATGCTGAGTTGACTGCATTTCGGGAAGTCGATGGTTTGCTGGAGTCTGAACTCTGATGTGGACTAAATCAATTGACTGACTGAGAATGGAGACATATTCTAGTGGAATGAACTATCATCTTACATTATGAGATGCTGTTATGATGGTACCCCTCATTACCAACACAATCAATATATTCTTTTTACTTGATCCAAATAGTAACAAAAAGTTATTTTTGATGCACAGTATTCTGCATAAATTAATTCTTTCTCTCTGTCATTTTGAACTGAATCATAGTCCTGATATTGGCATTGTTGCTTCCTAGGTCAGAAAGTGTTTTAGTGGGATTCAGTGGTGTTCTTGAATATTATTTATGATCAAGAAAGAATGAATTCAATTGATCAGCTACAATTTGAAGCTTCCAGCTCGCCAATCTTATGGTAAATAGCCTGAGTTGAGTCTTGTACATGTTTCAATTAATGGTTTTGAATCATTCATCAGTTGTGAATTTGAGGTGCACTAGCAACCAGAGTCAAGGTATGTATTTCAACGTCAAAAGCATGAAAAAAAAACAAAATTGAACCACTTTTGAGTCTTCTGCAGAATTCTGGACATCAGTCTTAAGTCTCATTTTGACAGATTCAGTACCGCACATGGCCAATCATATTTTGTAATTAAGAGCCTGTAGGTGATATTGAGTATCTGTGAAGCGTATGAGATGTGGCTTATATATTCCTGGTTAAGCTGCAGCTGTGCAGGAATTCTATGAAAGTCATCGCACACCAGCGAATTCTCAGCATATTCCTTGAGTTTTTTTATAACAGATCCAGCACAGCTTGTTTGCAAATTGTATTTCACAATAGAGAGACTCTTGGCAATATTGAGTACTTGAATTAGAAAATGAAAAATAGCACACTAATTCATGGAACAGCCACAGCTCTTTCTAACATATGATCGCAGTTTACGTGAACTGGAGAATCGTTTTCATATATCAGTATAACCAATCAATCACTGCGTATTTCCAAATCCAATTTGGTATCAATGAAGGTGTTGATGTTATCAAGTATGTGTGTCCAAATATGAGATGATGGCTCACATATTTGTAGCAAAGCTGCACCTTTTGCTCACGTCTGAATGAGGTTCAGGTATACCAGACAATACTGGGCATATCATTCTGAGAGATGCAGTACAGCATGTATTGCAATTCCACCTGATATCAAAAACAGAATATGTGATATTGAGTGCCTGTGTCAGGATACATAACATGGGCTTACACATTCATTGTGAAATACCAGCTATTGTCGGATTATGATAGAACTTCGGAAACACTACAGATCAGCATTCCAGAGAGTCAGATGACATAATGTTGTTTGAATATTCATGACTTGGCTGCTGCTGGTACTGCTGTGCATTTGCTGGACTCTGATTGAAGTTCAGGAACAACTGAGACCAACAATCCAGTGAAGGATAATGTTCTTGGCTTTGTATAAAGGCAGCTTGGAGAAACAGTGATTCATTATGAACGTATTAATCCAGCCTACACATGCCACAACAGTTTTCAATCAGCCACCAAAGTGTAGGTACTGTAGCCCGTAGGGCACTTAATATTCTTGTTATCTTTATTCCGATGTGGCTTTCTTTGACATTCAATCAGTGCAAGCGGTGCCTGTAGATTGTTGTCAATCATGATGCGTTATGCTGTGGTGCATGTGGCCCATCTGTCTGTCCCTCTACTAATATGTGAATCAATGCTTGATCAGCATGTAAAGGCTGTGATTAACATGTCATACACTGTCAGCTCTGTGTCAACTATCCATTGTAGAAGGGGAGCCCCTGCACACTAACTCATGAATGCAGAGCCGTGGCCAATTAGTAACCTGACTTGGCTCAATATTGACTAAGTAGTATGTATGGACCTACACTTCCAATTTCTAAAATAGACTCTGCCACTTCTGGGTCAGTCAAAAGAGCTGCAGCTTGAAAGCGAGTATTTCAAAGGACAGGGTCTGCTTACCATCTCTGCAGATGACCGGCAACTCCTGTTCACCCAGGTACCATACTGACTTCAAAATATGAGATCTGTCAATGCTTTTCATGAAGACAAACAGGATTTAGATATTACGTATGTCTGGCATACCCCAACTTATATGTAAAAATATATTGTGTGAACTGATTTCCGTCAAGAGAGAATTTTGAATAGAGACAATCTTGAAAGCTCAGGTTCAGCATAGACAGCTTCAAACAGTGTAATAAACTGTTAGACTAAGCTGAGTCTGCAATCCTAGCTTTTGAATTTGACATATCTATACAAGCCTCAGTACACCTCGATTTGCTGAACCTTCTGTGCAATCATGCCTCTGCCCGCTGTGAAATGATGCCTTACTATATATTCAATCCATTGAAGTTTATAGCTGTCAACACAACCATATATCGTAAGTCAGCTCTTTTGTACAAAACTCATACTAAGAATGCAATTTAACCACTTGCAAATTGACTAGATATTAGACACAATATTTCAATGTAAGTGAGTGTTGATGAACCATTGGTTAGCAATCTTGGCATTGACCAGTGCTTGAATCAATAAGAACACCCATGATTAATCCATTATCCCGGATAATTCAATCTCTATGCCTATATTTCTCCATTGTGTACCAAATTCTCTCTTCCATCTTGTACCTGCAGTTGTATTTGGAAGCTCCTTCTGTGAACATGCTGCTAATGAACACATGAAATGGCAGTTATGCTTGTGACATTGACTTATTGACTGCAAATATAGCTGCTGCATTGTAATACAAATGAATATCTTGAAAATCATTGTATCCTTCTGGCATATTCATCTCACACAGAGATTTTTCTTCACCTCTATTGTTCACAATCACAGTATGAACCATTGTAACTCCACCGTCACCAGAATTGGTGAGTTCTCCATATTCTCAATGTAATAACAATTCTATGTCTTATGGTTACCACAAATGGTTAAACATTCAGGTGTAATTACTATATTTAGAGGAGTCATATGCAGTGGCATATGATCTCATGCAGGTTCTAGGTGCTTCATTTGGTGAGCAAACAGTGTATGTTAATGTTGCAAGTGCTCTTCCTGTGCATGTGGTTTAGGTGCAATTGGTTCCATTCAATGTGTGTTGGCTTCAACCAAACTCCACTTCTTTTATCCATAGAGAGTGTTATTGATTGAAGTTGGTAACATTCCCCATTAGGAATTTATCTTTTCAGGTGCACCTGACAACATCATCTGGCACCCCAGGCTACATCCCAAAACGCCAACCCTGAAACCCAGCTTTGATATAAATAACAATGATGGAAGGGATCACTCTTGAACTGTTTGAGAGTGTGTCTGGAATTGGGTCCTTTTCGAACTTGTGTCACTTCTTGGCATATTCTTCCCATCATTCTGGTGCACGTAGTCATATATTTTACACTTATAGACTGCCTCCTACAATTCTACCACTTTCTATCCTTATTTCACCCATGGAATCAACTGCTAGCTAAGTAAGGAATAAATATTCACAGAAGAGTGAAGAAACAACCCTTGACAGAGCACTCACATTGAAGAAAACAGACAATCTTCATTGTCAATCAAATGATTGTCTTCCTATTATCTGCCTTCATGTATTATACAGTTGATAATTACTATCCCTGATTTCATGAAACTGACCAGGTGATAATACAAATTAGGAGATTAGTGATGATGAAGAGGAGGATATCAGCAAGTCCACGTAATCAAGCGACATCGAAGAAGACGATTTGGATCACCACCAGGATGTTCGACATCTAGCCCAGACATGACGCGACAGATCATGACAAAGTTGTACGGTGTTACTGCCAATGACTCAGAGCTATTCGGAACCTGTTGTTGCACACTCTCTGCTCCAAACTTCCTGCATTCCAACTGGGGCAATGTCACCACCAGTACTCAAATACCAAATGTCAACCTTCCCCAAAGTATTATCCAACTCCGATGATGCACCATCCTTCCAGGTGATACCTGCTACCTGGGTCTGGTGGAGATCAGATTGTTCCAAAATCAGAGGCCATTTGAGATCGGAATGTTCCCCAATGCTGAACGGCTACTTTTGAGGCAGCATACATGTCCTTCTAGTATTTCATATTGATGGTGACTCTGTGTATAATGTTATCTAATAAGATTACATGATTTTTGAAGAGGCTTTGAAACCAACAATTGCAGCTCAGGATTGACAGTGGGTGTAGGTGGTCAGCTCTGGTAATGTTAAGGTGCGGCTCTGGAGGAGGCTCGTGTAGTAGTTAGTTCTAGCGAGATGTCAGCTCAATCATCAACAACATTCACTTCCATAGGTACGGAGAGGCTATTTGCCCACATTGGTATCAACACTCGACTTCTGACGGCATCACAAGAATCAGAAGCGATCAAACCACAACGCACATTGGCGGATTTACTTGGTTTATCTTCGAACCAGTGGACTGCCAGTAGGTCGGAGACATTGCACGAGTCTTGCAACTTTACGGCCCTTTCTGCTACGCACAACACGCACAATACGCACAACATGCACAACACGCACAACACGCACGACCCACACAATGCACAAGATGTCAGTTTTACCGACAACATCGACAAAGAGGACTCAATTAGGTTTAGCAGCAGGTTTAAGACATTAGTCACAGCGGGCTTCCAACCTACAGAACATCGCACAACAGAATACGTCACAAACCGAATGAAGGCCATCGAGGACGGCCCCGGGCTCTTGTCTGACCAAGCAATTAACTGGATCAGGGCTACGGAGGATGTCCAACAGCAGATCATTGATTCTAACCTCTCCGAAAGCCTTGAACAAGCCGAGAAATTCGCCAAGATTTGCGACCTCAACGAGAGCTTGGCCGCTAATGTCAACGACTTGGAGGCTACTGAGCACGTCCAAGACGGCCTGAGCAGGGAATTAGTGGCCCCTCAGCAAGAAATTGAGGTGTTGGAAGAAGACGTCCCGATTGAGAAATGTTGATGCGGCAAGGTGGAAAGACGGCTCGACAAGTGCAGGTCGGAGCCAGAGACAACCGTGCGGACAGACATTGCACACCTCCAGTTGGAGAAAGACATGCTGCTGCATCAAGTCAAAAATCTCTGGTCACAGAAGAGCGGCCTGGAATCTGAGTTGAGAGTATTCGAACACGTCATTCAATGACTGACGACTAACCAAGTACAGGTGACTCCGGTGCGGAACACCTCCCAACTGCCTCCTGGCCCATTAGGGATCTGTGGTTCCTCTGGACTGACCTCTGGCTTATTTGGCATCCGTGCCTCCACCGAACCAACCCCTGGCCCATCTGGAAGCGGTGGCTTCTCTGTCAAGTCATCTAACCTTCCGACATATGAGGGTAAATGAACCTTGGACGATGTCACCGACTTCCTTTTTACTTTCGAATGACACTGCAAGAATGAAGCCCAGGCCATTGAATGGGTCGGCACAACAGGCTGGGGAGAGCAAGCAGTTCCACAGCAGAAAGGCGACGCAGCGGTCTGGGCCACGCACCGTTTCCCAAAGAGTACGCCTATCGAATGGTCCACCTTTTGCACAGAGTTGTAAGCTAAGTATATTCCGTCCAACACCTTGGACCTGGTCAAACGCGAATAGGAACAACTGAGCCTTGAGACGGGAGAACATGTCACAGAGTTTAACGAGCGTTTTCGTCACCTACATTCGAAGTTGGACCCGCACGAGCCTATGCCTGCCACAATGTTAGTCAACGCTTATGGATATATGATCAAAAAGGGCAACCAAGGAGTTTATAAAGACTTGGTTCGTTATATTGGTATGCGTGATAGGACTTCAACCCTCAAACAGCACATGGAGCACCACGCCGTGTTGGACACGTCTCTCTACAAATCTCAACCTGGAAGTGGCTGCAACACGACCAGTAACACAACTACAAAAACTTCAGCTAGGGAAATGGACTTCAAGAAGGGTGGTACATCTGGCACAGCTGGCCCGGCCAAAGATGACGGCTTGACCTGCTATAACTGTGGCCAGGTGGGTCATATCTCTCGCAATTGCCAACACCGTGACATAATGAAGAAGCTACTCGAACAACTTTTGGTCGGCAGGGATGCCCCAAAGGCCATGTCTGGATGCCCATGTATAGACAAGACAAGCGGAGGTGCACCAACTGGTCGAAAAGAGAGTGGACGGCTTGCCGAGAAGGAACAGGCTGAGCTGGAGACGGACAGTGAGGCATAGAGATAGTTCGAGAGTCTCTCGGACTCAGACTCTGAGGCGGGAAATGGCAAAGGAGGTCAGTTGCTTCGGCTTTACCTCCCATACAAACACCATCATGTATGGTATCGTCAAACAAAAAAGGTGGAAAATTGGTGCCAGATAGCCAATTCAAGTTTTTCACCTGGTACGACCACTTGAAAGTTAGTAAACTAGATGACTCAGTGGTTGACCTACTAAGGTTTATTGGGAAAATATAATACCAAACTAAAGCAGGATGGTGGAGCAGCAAAAAGGCAAGGGTAGTGAAGGACGATGGTGCGCCAGAGAACTATATTGGACAGATGTTTATTGATGAGCTGAAACGTGAAGGGGCCGCTCTGCGTGCAAAGGAGGCGGAATGGATGATTGTGGAGATGGCCAATATCAATGCAGAGGATGACATTGAAAAATGCCAAAGAGTCAAATTGAAATTACAACTCGGTGCGTCATGTGTCTATTAGGCCGAATTTATGATCTATGATTTGAAAGGCTTTGAAATTATGCTTTGCAAAAGATGGATGCGTGATATAAACTGATGATATCAAATTGACCATGACAGCAATGAAATGTGGATTGCTGATAACCTCTGGGAGGACAGAGAGGATGGCCGAGCACATTGCTTGCCTGGCCTACGCCCCTTCGACGTCGACGAAGGAATAGTGGAGCAGGCCACATTTATGGGCATCCACATCATACGGAAGGTAGAGCTTACATACGTATCTACCCGCCTGTTGAAACAGGCCTTCTTAATAAAAGTGCACCACCGCGGTAATGCCGACACACTTCCGACAGACAAACCAACTTCGGAGGTTCAAGAAATGTTGGCCGAATTCCAGGGTCATTTCGGCGAGCCAACTTATTCCAATTCGAAGAAAGGAAGGCAGGCTGAATTCGAAATTAAACCCGACCTGAATGGCAAAATATCTTTCCGCTCACCATGCCGCATCTGTCGCCGTGAAGCAGTAGAGCTTCGGAGGGAGATAGAAAAGGCGATTTGCTGCGGTTGGATTCAGCCCTCTTGAAGCAATTTCGGCTCAGCAGTATTATTTGTGCCAAAGACTGACTGTACGCTCCGTATGTACATGGATCATCGTGCAGTAAACGCCATAACCGTCAAGGATTATTATCCACTTCCACACATCAAGGACTTACTCAACTCCATGCACGGCTCCTGCTGGTTAACACAATTCGACTTGGTGACTAGTTACCATCAAATTCGTAATGCAACAGCTGATGGGCAAAAAACGGCATTCACCACTAAATTTGGTTTGTCCGTGTGGTAAGTCCTGCCGTTCGGCCTGGCGAAGGCAACCAGCCAGTTCATGGGTATGATGAACGGCATTTTAAAGCCAATGAAACGCAAATTGATCGTTGTATACCTTGACGATATTATGATTCACAGCCGTACCCTGGCGGAATACATCGCACATGTCTGAGAAGTGCTTACCTTACTGATAGAACATGGTCTCAAGGCCAAACGAGCAAAATGTGCCTGGGCTTGTCAGAAAGTTGATTTTTGCAGCTTTGACATTGACAAGGATGGCATCCATGCCCAGGAACATAAGACCCATGCGGTAATGGATTGGCCTCAATCTGCAAACAGTAAGAATATCAGAGGCTTCCTGGGCCTCACTAGTTACTATAGAAAATTCATTGAACACTAAACTTACATTGAAATGCCACTGTACAGTATTGCCACCCCCCCGAAAGGAAAGGGGGACATTGGGCGGCGAAGTTGAGAGCCGAGGAGGGTCATGTGCACTCCATTTGTTTGGGACAGAGAATGCCAGCATGCATCCGACACCCTCAAAAAGGCACTCTGCAATTCTCCAGTCCTGGGTCTACCGGACCGTGAAGCCAAATATTGCCTGCATGTCGGTGCTAGCCAATGTACGTTGGGCGCGGTGCTCTCCCAGGTGCAAGACAAGGCACAGAAAGAATTGGGTTATTTCAGCCATAAATTACACAATGCGGAGATGCAATACCCTGCATATGACAGAGAACTATTTATCATCCGAGGCTCAGTATTATACGGGAAATTCAACCTACACTTAGCCGAACAACCATTTTTGGTACAAACGGACCATGCGATTTTGCGTTGGATCCTTACACAACCACACCTCACCGTACAACAGATGGATATCCTGACGGTCCTCCAAAATTCCGACTGAGTGGTCAGGCATATCCTGGGTGTCTGGAATCAGGTCGCAGATGCATTGTCTTGCAGCCTGGATTTCCGTCAGGAGCGATGCAATTCAATTGCACTGGAAGTTACTTCAGCTGGAGAATGGATTGATGATATCAAGGTGGGCATAGTTGATGACAAATGGTTCGGGCCTATTGCACATTCTTTGGCCAACCCAAGTCCCCACCCCACGCCATCCACTGCATCTACCCAAGAATTCAAACTATGGGTGTCAGCACAATAGGTTTATTTGGAGGAGAATGGCCTACTGTGGCTATGTGGAGATTTGGAAAAGAAGCAGGTGGAAAAAAATGCAAGGGCAAAGAAGAAGACGAAAAAGAAGGGGTGGAGATAACTGTAAGGGCAAAAGAGAAGGAGGAAGATGGGAAAGCAGAGAAGAGGGGACAGTTATGTATTCCAAAAACGATGCAGCGATGAATCCTCCAGGAAGCCCACAACACTCCAGCAGGGGGACACTTCGGTGCGGACTGAACATACTTACACACAAAAGACCTGTAGTTCTGACAGCAGATGTGGCGTGATACACAGCAACATGTTGCGGGCTGCCACTGATGCCAACGAACCAAGCACCGGAGCGTCAAACCCATGGGCCTCCTGCAATCACTTCCTATTGCTAAAGGCCATTGCGAAAGAATCGGCATCGACTCCATAACCGACCTGCCGACCTCAGAAAATGGCCACGACTATATTTTAATGTTTGTTGACCACATGACAAAGAGAGCACACTGGCGTGCCTCTAAGTAAACAATCGACGCCCCAGCCTTTGGGCGAATATTCATTGATGACATCATTGGCCTGCACTAAGTGCCTGAAGAGGTTGTATCGGACCGTGATGTATGTTCACAGGAGACTATTTGAAAGAAGTTGCGAGGATTCTGCAGATGAAGCTGCTTATGTGTACGGCGTTCCATCCAGAAACGGATGGCCACTCTGAGAACCCAAATAAGATGGTCTTACTTTATTTGCGTGGCTTTGCCACTCACGATCAAGCCAATTGAGATGACTACCTCCCATTAGCGGAGTATGCTTACGATTCCTCAGGACACCATTCGACGAAGCAGACGCCTTTTGAACTCGACCTTGGTTATGAGCTGCCTTTGCCACTAGATTTAATTGCAGACCTCCAACGGCCAGAGGCCAATGAATCAGCTAAAACTTTACAAGGCCGGGAATTCGTTGAATGATTGGAGCGCATATTGGGAGTCACCAGAGATGAGCTGCGCGATGCTCAGGATGAACAGATGGCGGAGGCCAATATGTCACGACGTCCAATCAACCCCGACATCACCGCCGGTGCGAAGCTATATCTAGATAATAAGGATCTGCCAATCACATACGGGAACTTCAACCTTACATGACGAAAACTGGTACATCGTCACATTGGCCCATATGAAATCCTCCGAATATACAGCAACGCAGTTGAACTAGACCTTCGAAATAACATGACGATCTACGACACAGTCAACGTCAGCAGGGTTAATATTCATCGCATGGACGATACTACGGTCGTCTGGCGGCCGCCTCCTCTGCTGGTAGGGATAAGTCGCACGGGTACATGTGATGTCATCCAATCAATCACAAATCACCGCCCAACCTCTGAGGAAACCGGTTGGGAATACGAAGTGAAATGGGAAGGTTGGGATGAGAAGGATAACACATGGGAGCCAGAGGAGAATATGGTGAAAGCAAAAGAGCTGGTGAAGGAGTATTGGAAGGAGATAGGTGGGCGGCCAAAGGCGAAGAGAAATATGACACGAAAGGTGTGAGAGACAGGTTGTATTTTTGGAGGCTTGGGAGACATCACGAAGGCATGATTGTATTTAGATCAGGGTGTTTTGTTTCTTTGAGAGGTTTCTCGAAGATGATTGGAGAATGTTGTGATGTAGGTGGATGGCTCTGGTAATGATAAGGTGTGGCTCTGCTGCATTAGTGGGGCTCTGCTGGAGGCATGCGTAGTAGTTAGTTCTAGCGAGATGTCAGCTTGATTATCAATAACATTCACTTCCATACTTACGGAGAGGTGATTTGCCACCAGTGGGCATCAGCATGTGCTCGAGTAGGTGAACCATCTGAGTATCAATTGCCCACAGGTCCATTTCTCATGTTCTACCCACATCATGGGAAGCTGGCAGTCATGAATTCAGTTCACTGATCCTGTCTCAGACTTTGGATATTGACAGTGCCTAAAAGTATACTTCCTTAAAACTGATAGTTCATACCATTGAAAGATGGTTGGTGGATGTTACTTATCGAATGGTTGTCCATAGGTACTAATTGGATTTGGAGTGTGCGACTGACCTTCAGATCCAAGATATGGAGTCACTGCTTGATGACACTTAACACTTAATGATCGTGGATGATAAGAAATCACAGTTTACCCAAATTGAAGTTCTGGATTCACAATACCATTATTTCTTCTGCACCGCCAATAGCATGGGTTGGCAGTGTGCTATATTGCAGCATTTTCTATTTTTCGCTCCACAGACTTTAGCACTGGCAGCAACAGCTATTCAATTTACACTATCTGGATATTCCAGATGAAACAAAGGCAGTTAGGTTTTCAGATGATGAATATTGAGGTACATTTTGCCCATCCTCTGTGATACATTGTACTCTGAAAGCCTCTCTACTAATCAATCACACCATAGTGGGCTGCACTATACCCTTCTCTGCGGAGCAACTCTGGTATGATAGACACTTCTCAATCACTGTTCGCACTCCTTAGCCTAGATTGATGGTCCTCAATGCCCTTCTGCACTCTATTCCTCGTTTTTCTGTTCCCCTCCACTGGGATAGGTAGTTCTCAATTCCATTAGTGAGGGTTGGTGCTTTACTGATTTGTTCTGCACTCTATACCCCCCCTTTCAGCACTCCTTCACAACAATTGGGAGCTCATCCACTGGGATCGGCGCTAATCGATCCCCATTACTACTCCTCTGCTTGGATTGGCGTTGGGCCTCCGCTATATCATTCCATGCTTTATACCCCCCTGTTGGTACTCTTCTTTACCTTTTGGGCCCTGCACCACTGGGATAGAAACTCCTCAATTCCCATCAGTACTCCTCAGCCTAGATTGGTCCTCTTCTGTTTCATGCCATGTTCCTCCAACAGCTTCTCTGTTGTGCTTTTTCCATACAGCATGCCCCATCCGGTGCTCCTTGTTTCCTGGTAGTTGCTTCCCTTTTTCATCTGAATATATCACATTGCCATTCACACCCCCATTTTGATTGGAAGCTAGCGAACATCTCAATACACCTTGGTTAGATATTACAAATCAAGCCAGACAACATTGGGTTTCAATTTCATCCACATGCCAAATAAAAACTATTATTTAATAGTACGAACATCTCCAGCAACTTTGTGCCATTGATGAATTGTGTGTTGCTGCTTTCATCGGCCCTGATGGGATCAGAGAACAATTAGATACATTTGCCATCAAGTTCCATTGATATCATTCCATTGTATAGTCAGATTCTTGTTTCGGTATACTTTCATTTATCTTTCAATTACTCGCTATTATCTTTCATTGCTTAATTAATCAAGGTGAAAAATAGAATTTTGAAGAAGATGATAGCTAGGATTAGTATAATTTTGAAGTAATAATAAACAATAATCCAACATCACATTGCTGTGAAGGGTAAATCCATGCCCATATATAGCTGGAGAGTTTCAGATATTACATGCATTTCTCCGAATGAATAAGAATCATAACCCAGGCACCTGACAGAGTGTGACCAGGATAGTTGTATTGACGTGGCGGCACTCCCAGGTCAACTCCAAGATCTTTCTGGCACTCTAATGAATTCCTCAACTCATTAGAATCACTCCCAGAGTCCTCATATACCAATGATTAGTGATCCAAGTTGGTCCAAATCCCGATAGGAATACCCTCATAGTTTCTCATTCTCTTCTGTACTAAGTGCTTCTACTTTTCCACTCAACATCCTCTCCCATATTTCTGGAGGTTGCTAGTGAGTAAATTAAGTTTTGCTGATGTACTGGTTGGCCTGGAAATCATACTTACAACAAATCCAATAATGATTCATTATGTTATGAATTCGGTTTGCATTCTCATATTCATGTATGCCTGTCTATATATGAATACATGTACCTATCCATCTCTAGATGGACTAAATTCGACCTGGCTGTTGATAGTACATGAGTTGAATTGGTGGAGTCTATGGAGATTGCAAGTAAGTAAATATCATAATTTACTTTATGAGTATACTTGAGGGAACTTAGAGATGCATTTGGAGGCCATAATTGGGTACACTTAGTAATACACCATGATCCTGTAATTAAGGGAACTTAGAGATGTACTTAAAGGCTATGATTAATTGAACTCCAGGATGTCCTGTTAGACCATCAGTGTGATACGTAGTGAACACTCTGGGAGAAGCCCTCCTTGGAAGTACTGGGATATACTTGGAGGTCGATATCTTGGGAAGTTCGATGTGTACTGTGACAACTAGGATATGTAATCTCAGAAATGCACTCTGAAGCCCAATATTGGATGAACTTTGAGATACGCTTCAAGGACATGATTGAGTACATTCAGACATGCACATCATGATGGTTATCATGAAAACTGATAGATACGCTTGGATAGCATGGCCAAGCACATCCAGTGATGTACTGGGAGTATGCAACCCAAAGCGTTTGAGGATCAACGTGTATGCCATAATCTAAAGACTTTGGAGAACAACTTCAAGGCTTTTACCATATGAACTGAGGTATGTATATGGATGTCCTGATCAGGTGCAAGCGTAGATATCTTGCAAGTTATGTAATCAGAATGTAGAGGCAGTAGGTGATCAGCTAACACTTGTCAAGGATCCTAATATGGATGGAATGTGATGAACTTTGACTATAGCATCCAGCTCCAGAAGAGCGGACTACTGTTGAAGTTAAACTCCTCATGGTGTGAACAAAGTGTGGCAGGTTGTGAGTGTGAGGCAGTCAATGTTGGATGGACATAGTAATACAGAGTTAATACACATCTATTGAATGGCGAGTTATACAGAGAAGACTGAACTTTATGATCTGTTGTGACTGTGGAACTGAAGATGAGCAAAAGATAGATATGAATGAAGATAGGAATGAATTGGGAGGATTAATGGGGATGTGGGAAAACATGGGTATGACCTGCCTGACAGAATTGGAAATACCTCACATTGGAATTCTTGCCTACTTAATCAAAATGAGTATCTATCTTGTCAGAGATCATTGAACTTGTCAACCAGTTAGTAGTTTTACGTTCCACTTTCTCAAAATGGTTCCACCGGTATCTGTGTAACTGTCATGGTCTCAGCCACCACTCTCCAATGGTAAGATAATGCTTGGTAAGTTATTCCTTCAAATCTCTGCATGGCATGATTATAGTTTACCACTGCATTCTGAATCAATGCAAGATCCAGTATTTCCCACTCCCAGGCTGTCTCTGATGTCTCATCTCTCATCTCTCAGTACACCCTGATATACTCAACTGATCACATTCCCAGAATAATGAGACAACTACTCACTTGAGTAACCTCCCCCAGGTTACCTCCCTTCTGATCTTCCGCCTCTCAAGAGTCCATCTGCATTTATTCAACTACTTTGGATTGAGTACTGCATCCAAAGTGCATTACCCCACATACTTGATCATGCCTACCTGTGCACCACCAAAGTAGCTTGAGACTGGTCTCAAAGTATATCACTTAGTCCACTGTATTATGCCCTCTATGTGTATCTCACAACATGTGATTCGGTCGCTATTATGCATAACCGATCTATGCCCAGCCCTGAATGGCAACGCAGGGTGCGACACAGTCACTACCCCATTGCGAAACTGGGTGTCAAAGGAGGGTCAATCATATTTAGCTTCACATCTTGGGTGATCAAAGTGGCGACTGGTTGCAGATATCTATAAATGATGGATTGGCCACCTTTAGAGGCAAAAACAACTGGGACACACTCTCTGCCCCAACCTGAAAATGAATGTTAATGGAGTGCCAACAATTTTTGGATGTGCAATAAGGGTAATCTCAGTGACACTTTGTGGCAGGAATATATATATGAAGTAATGGTGGCCTTTTCAGGCAAAACAGTGCATGAGATCTTCGTTACCTAATTATGAAAGTGAGCATCAATGGAACATCAATACTGAGTGGTATTGGTTCTTCACTAATCAAGGCATCACATAGATATTTGAGCTCATAATGGAACTATTGACTGCGTTTATAAGCAAAATATAACAGGCAGATTAATGTGTCCAAAATTCTTGATATCGCAAACTGCGAAACGTGGAAACATCGTGACTACTGGATGTTGAGGACGTGATTTTGGTAAGATACTACTTACAAACAGCAAAAACTAGAGCATTATATGAATCAACAGATGGATTCACTGGATAATCTGCTGACAACACGCCCAAATCAAATGTGTTGAGTGACTTCCTCTGAACGGTAATCGAATTGCAGGTTCGGCTATATTTATGACCCGGACTGCAAATTTGGCTACTGTTGGGTTCCAACCAGAAACATTGGTACCACTTGATATGATTGATTGATTACAGCAAGTAAACCACATTTAGATCATTAATTATTTCAATTATCACACCTGGCTGATAGTCAATCAATCTATTACATTTTTATCTGACTGCAAACATAATTACCCCATCGGATCTTTTCACATTCTGTTAATTTGGAGAATATACAGTATGGGCAAACTACATTGGTTGATGGCCAGTAATGTAAGTTATGCATCTGGAATTGGTAAATCAAACACTTAATGAGGTGTCAGATGCAGCGACCATCCAAAAGTTTCTGATGGAAGTAAGAAGACTGTAAGTTTCCAATACTGAAGTAAATTCCTTATTGCAGTAATGGAAAACTATCAGGAATCACTGCAGTGTACTTATGCCCTGTAGAGTGATGTTTCCTGTCTATTGAAAATGATATTACTTTCAGTGATTCTTCTCTTTTCTATTATCCTTAGCATCCCCCTTATTTCATAATTATCAATTCCTGCAGTCAATATTTTTGATACCATGTCTACCTTTGCCACTTTTGCTGCCACTACTGGCATTGCGGCCATTGTTGCCATTACCATCTTTACTGTCTCTGGTGTTTATGCCACTTTTTCCACCCTGTTTTGCATAAGTAGAGCTTGTAGAGAAAGTTTAATCACTTTCTGAATTGCAGCTTCATTTCCAAAAAGCTGGGGGCAAATCTCATCTGGCATTGCAGCTTTCCTGAAGTTCTTTCCTATCCATCAGTAACAGTGTCTTTGTTACCTTAAGCCTCTATCGGTCTGTAGAAGATGTTAAACACGCTTTCCAAAATGCTAAAATCTCAGAGTTGACAAAACTGATACTGTATGCTGTAGTTGTATCTGGGAAATCAGTTATCCGATCTGGATGTGGTTTCCAGATTCTGGTGCACGGAGTGGTGGTGAAACTGTAATCATATAGGAGTACTGACCACTGTTTCGGAAGCTCTTGGAAATACAAGACAAAATGTTGGGAGCACCGCATCTTACCTTAGTGCAGACAGGGGAATATATTGCTATCTGGTGAGATGCGGCAGGGCCAGATATCAATTATTGATACAGCTTATTATGAAATGACTGTAAGTTATGGATTCAGTTTGTATTGTCATATAAATATCTACATACTGATATATCTATTTATCTACATACAGTCTGTTGCAATGGCTGCAGATTGAGCTTGGATGCAATTGAATATACATCTGGAGATAGTAATCATGTGAACATTGGGACACACTTAGTACCAATGATGTGAAATGTTAGAGATACACATGGAATGGGTAATCATGAACACATAGAGATGCACATGGACAATGTCATTGAGTTCTGATTGAGATTCACTTTGCAGGTAGTTCTCCACTAAATGTAGGGATGACCTTGAAGGCCAAGATGAAGCAACTTTGGTGACTCAACTGGAGCCTGGCATCAAGTATATTTCATGATGTACCAGCAGCCAGTAAGTAAGTAAAGGTGTCGATAATTATCGAGATGTTCAAGTATGAGGTGATTTATTCAAAAGGAGAACTGATGGTTGCTTATACTGTCTTCATTGGTGAACAAGAAATTATTCGTAAGTGGCAGCAGTTGACATTGTGTTCAAGCTAATGGTCTCATGGCTCGACATGGTCAATCTGTGGGGAGGTACAGTTGTAGCACAGTCCACTTGAGAATTATGTATTGTAATGGTAAGAATAAAGGGAAACTGGGTGCAGATGGGAAAATAAGGATCTTGCGTAGAAACTCGATGAAATGGCAGCTATGATCAGATTTATGTCAATTGCACGAAATGTGTCGATGGTAGGGGAATTTCAACAAGATCTTGGCAACTCATGATCTCGCTGAGATTGCCAGCGACAATTTTATGTATCTACGACTCTACTATATTACCATACCCACATGTGCAACTGTATCTTCTCACATACACTCCTACCTAGCCATATAGTTATATATGGTCTAACACAATTATCGCAGAAAATTAATTAGAATATGGTTTTCTCACAGGATCTTGTGATTCACCCGTTGTAAGAAGTTGTTACAAAATACTGTATTTTGTCAACAACTATGCCTCCACAGTAGTTTACCCAAATTAAACTGCACACCACTGACATTCATGACAGTGATGGCACTCTGCAGGCAGCAACATTGACTGCTGGAAGTAGTGCCCAAGCAGTTGTACCAGATGTCAAGATTGATGATAATCATGACCTCCACAACGACCTTGGCAATGACCTTGATAATGACCTCGGCAATGACCTTGACAATGACCTTGACAATGACCTTGACAATGAGGTTGACAATGGCGTCAACAATGACTTCGACAATAACCTCGACAGTGACCTTTACAATTACCCTGACAATGACCTTGACAATGACCTTGACCATGACCTCAATAATTACCTCGACAATGACCTTAATGATGACCGCAACAATGAACTTCGCAATGACCTGGACAATAACCTCGACAATGCCCTTGACAATGAACTTGACAATGAACTCGATAATCATCATTACAACTAATTCGACAACGACCTCGAGAATGATCTCTAGTATGATTGCAACAATGACCTCAAGAATGACCTCGAGTATCACCTCTACAACAACCTCAACAATGATATCAACAATGGTCTTGATGATAACCTCCAGAATAACCATAGCGGTCACAGAGTTAAAGATAGCCTGACCAACAATGATACTGGTGATTTTCAATCCCCATTTACCAACTTGAATCATCTAGATTTGACAACTCAAATGTACTTCATGCTTGAAATGTTGCTGAATGATCAAGCCGAGTGGAAAACCAGACAAAGACCCGAACAAAAGAGTATGGCAGACTAACCAGAACAAATGGCTGCCAAATGAAATCAATGGGCTACTGAACATGCCGGACTTGTTCAATGCAGCTGCACTGGCCAAGAGCATATTATACACAAAATGGTTGCCCCCATATGGTACACTAGAGGTTTAGAAGAGCTGGACCGATTTGGGGACGTATTACACTCGAATGTCAACCCCCAGCACCACCTATTCCCATGAAGAGGACCTGATCACATCACATCGGTGATCGCTCTTCTGGATGCCTGGAGTAATCATCAAAATGCAGTGTACAATCAGACAGCAATGACAAACCCTGTTATCTTGTGAGGGCAAAAGTTCTGGCGAATCCGACCCATGCCTATTGGAGCTGGCCATGGTGTATTAAGATAATGATCGATGTTGGCCAGCAGTGATTAGGCTGCTGCAGGTATACATACAACTTCCAAAAGAATCAGTCCTAGCCTACGTGAATCGCTCAAAAGCAGATTGGATACTAGCCGGGTGGAATCTACAGCAGTATGAAGAGGTCTGCTTTGGGATTGCTTAGGCAGGCATTGGCAAATTCCTCAAGAAGAACGTTTGCCCGATGACACCTGCCTGTGCCCGAGTTGACACCTTGCATGATCTTTCCATCAGGGTGCAGCCTCAGTAGTGACACATGTTGAACACAAGATGCAACAGCAGCAGCAGAATCAGAAGCAGAAACAGCCAACAGACTCCTCATCCAAAGGGGGCAAATGAGGCTACCGGCCATCCGTCTCTCAGGCAGCAGACAAAACCCATTGCAAATCCGGCAAACTGGAACCCAAATAACACAGCACACCAGGTGGCAGAGAACAATAGTCAGGCTTACCGCCAGCACAATGGATCTCAACAGGAATCTTCAAAAGTGATTGTTCTAATGGCAAATACTTTCCGTGCAGATCCCCGAACCACAAGGTGAGCTTCCACCCTATGTACTCTGCAGAAGGTAACCCACAGCAACAGGACGACCAGACACTAGCTCAGAGCACAGACGGTGGACACCAAGTCAAACAACAGAAGTCTCTAAACCATCAACATCCAAAATACTCATAGACGTCGCTTGACATCTGGCCTGACTGGAGAAGTTTGATGAGGCGGAATTGGGTTTAGAGATGGTGCCTATCCAAGCTGTGTGACAATGGGCAGCATACACCCAGATTCGATCCGCTTGGAGTCATTGGTATTGTAGGAAACCCCACAAGCATTCGTGTCAAGTGAGGAATTATGTGGCATGACCAGACTGGAACTGTGCTATAATATTCACAAGGTTTGTATAAGCCAGAGAGGTGGGGAAACAAGACACGTGCGAGCTATCATTGATTTTGGTGCAATGAGCATCTTTATGGCTCTGAATCTGGAAAATCAGCTTCATCTGGCAAACAATTCATCATACCTCATGAATGTGGGCCTCAACAGCTAAGTAATGGCTCATGTAAGCGACAGTTGAAACATGGTATTCATGGTTCACAGTATGGGGCACTCTCCACTGGTTCAAGATTCAATGGTTCTAGTTGTGCACATGTGGGCTTCCAACTTCATTGTAGGATTGCTGTGGTTAGAGTCCAGGGTTACAGATGTCAATTGGCAACAAGGTCAACTTTTGGCTCTCCTCACCCCAGGGGGAGAAGATATGGTGGCAGTAGACTGGGTACACTATCCGGAATGCCCCAGAAACGTACAAGGGTGTGTGGCCAAGGAGGATGTGTGTTCTGAAGCAGGCAGCAGTATCCTAGAGATTCAAAACCTCAGAGGCACTGCCGTACATGATCAACTGGACATTGCGCAGACTTTAGGGACAATCTTCCTAACAGTTTAAGATCATACATGCCTATTGGGAGCTATTGTAGAAGGAAACGCAGATGGTGAGTAGTGGTAGCAACAGTTCTGAGTTACCCGGCTTCAGTCCTGGTTCAAACCAGCACCCTGACCCCTGTGCGGGTTTCGAGACGCCAACGAACTGAGCCCGGCAACTAGTGCTGGGTCATTTCCCGGACCGGACAGAAACCATGTGGTTTTTGGCTGGGTAGGAACAGGATAGCAGGTCCATTCTATGGTTTCTACAATCTTGGCTGCGATTACGTATTCGAGTTCTTATCATATCACAACATTGTATATACGTAGATTGTGCAGTTTTAGCAGCGCTTTGACCTCCCACTTTTGGATTAGTGATCTGACTGATATTTGTTGAGTGGCTGTTAAATAAGGGGAAATTGTTTGCGTAATTCACAGGTTTTCGATAGCGACTGAATGAATATTGGTCAGATTGCAAATCTGAAAGCTGGCGGTGAAATACCTGCTACAATTGTACAATCTATGGACCGATCGTGTCACATTATGATCCGAACTGAAATACTGAATTCAAGTGAAAACTATTGTCTTGCAAAGGCTAGGTTTTGAGGTGGAAACCGGCCCAAATGCAACAGTCCAGGTTTTTCATGTTGTAAAACCGTTGGAACGGTTCAGTTCCAAATTGGGAGTTTGGTTCCAGGTCTGGGTTGGAACCGATCTGGAACAATTGTAAAGAGTTTTACCCCATCAAAAAACCCAACCGCACCAAACCCAGGGTTTTTTGGCCAGTTCCACATTTTTGCAAACTCATCACTTTGGCTCCAATTCAGTATTTGAGTTGTGAATGTATCACAATATGATATATACATAAAAGATGCAGTCTTAGATGCTCTTTGACCTCCCAGTCTCCGATTTGCAATCCGATCACTATTCGTCAAGTCGCTTCGAAAAATGCTAAATTCTTGGTGTTATTTCACAGCGACTCAAGGGATAGTGATTGGATCCCAAATTGGAAAGTGGGAGGTGAAAGAGCATCCAAAACTGCATGTTTTATGTATATATTATATTGTGATACGATCACAACTGAAATACTTAATTGGAGCCAAAGTTAAGAGTTTGTGAAAATGTGGAACAGGCCAAAAAACCTTGGGCTCGGTGTGGTTTGGTTTTTTGATGCGGTAAAACCCATTGCAAAGGTTCCAGTGAGCATCTAAAACTGCATCTTTTATGTATCTATCATATTGTGATACAATCACAACTCAAATACTTAATTGGAGCCAAAGTTCTGAGTTCACAAAAATGAGGCTCTGCTGTAAAATAAACCTGGCCAAAATACCGCAGGTTTATGTCCGGGCCGGGTATCAACCCCACCATGGCAGAGCGGTTTGGTTTTTTGGATGGGTCTCAAACCAAACCGAACTGCTTTCCGGTCCAAACCCGGACCGCTGGCGGGTTACCGGAACATGTTGCTAACAGTAGTGGTAGCTGAAGCAGACGAGTATTCCAACACTGAGGACCTTGAATGACTGCTACTGGCTCACCGAGACACAAAGAGAGTGCTGGACAACAGGTTCTGGCCCAATTGAGCTGAATGGTTTTAATCTGGCCTCCAGCTTATTCCTTTACACTACTCCATACCTAGTACCAATTGAGAACTGACATTGGCAGATTCTGTTTACACAACACCATAGATGCTGCATACGGTCCATGGAAGACATGTTCTGGCCATATATGGGGAATTTGTCCAGGTTTTCAGCAAAGGAAAGGTGGTGACCCTCATCTCACATTGGTCAACCGACCATGCAATTGATTTGGAACCCGGCTATAAGTTGTCATATGAGTAGATTAACCCTCTATTGGAGTTTGAATTAAGGATGCTAAAGAGTTACATTGACACAAACAAATATATTGGGATTATTCAACGATCAACATTACCAGGGGCGGCATCAATCCTCTTTGCGAAGAACATGAATTGAGTCTTAATGCTTTGTGTTTATGATGCTGTGCTCAATCTAGCAACGGTGAAGAATGAGTATGCACTTTGGTTAATCCTAGCGATGCTTCACTATGTGTGTCAGGCCATGATATTCATGAAGTTGCTCCTCTGGGGTGCCTGTTACCTCATCAAGATCAAGGATGGCAATGACTACAAGCCGGCTGTTTGAATGTGTCATGGCCAATTTGCATACCCAGTCATGCCATTGAATCTAACCAACGCACTGGCTATGTATGAGTTTTACATTGATAATAACCTACAGCCATACATTGATGACTTCATGGTATGCTATCTCCACTACACACTCATTCATTTGAGAAAGGAGAAGGAGCATTAGGAAGATGTGTGCCAAGTGCTGCAGCAGTTCAGGGAACTCGGACTCTATTCCAAAGCGATGAAGTGTCAATCGGGAGTTTCGGAAGCCAGCCCCCTGGAGTATGATATCACCACTGATGGAGTAGGGATGGCTTCGGCCCGACTTTCCACAATCGATGACTGGCCACCAGCAAAGATAGTTGAAGAAATTCTGGTTCTTCTCAGATTGACAATGTTTGACTAAAGATTCAACCGGAAATATACCAATGTCATCCTTCAACAGAGGGAAGCCAGAGATATAAGAACGGAGCATATACAACCAAATGGGAATGGACGTGGCTTGCAGGGTTTGCATTCCACAAACTGGAAATAATCTTCACCAAGGCAACGATTGTTCAGCAATCAGATCCAGCCAAGACAATCATTTACCAGACGGATGCCAGAGGAGTTCTGATTGGACCCACCCTCAATCTGTACTCGGGTGTGAGGGTTCCCAGGCCGGTTATTTTCTACTCCTGAAATTGCTCCTGAGCTGAACAGAATGGTAACACTTATAACTGCAACCCATTGCCGATTGGGGATACTCCAAAACCGTGCAAACACTATCTCGACAGCGGCTATCGCATGGATTTCATGAGATTGGACTACAAGATTCTCGAATACTTCTAGATATCCGATGTGCTCGCCAGGTGACGACTGAGGTGGTCAGATACTCTTTCACCTTACCACTTCGTCATCGAGTACTTGGAAGGCAGAAAAAGCCCAGCTGTTGGTCAATGCAGAATACCCAACTATGATATTGGCTACTAAAGACCTGTGACATGACAATTGGCAACTGTCTCAGGGCTACAGTTCGATGACCTCATGCCAGGATTCATTGCCACTCAGCCATCCGACTCCTCCGCTATCAATTTCTCGGCGAATCTAGTCAACTGACCTGCTGCAGATTACAAACGTTGCATGGGATTAGAAAGCTATTGAAAAGTACACATGAGGGTTCCAAGTGATAAAGGGAGGATATACATTGCTGTGGTCGACTCTCTAGGTAGAATCGTTATGAGTCCATTCAATGACAACCCTGAGTGTGATCATTTTGGAGCTTGTAAGGCTAATTAACTGTTAATTTGGAATTTCTACTGGCTAGCAATGGACTTGATGTACGTAAGTATGTCAGTGGCTGCGATGAATGCCACTGAATCAAAACACCTAGGCATGCTGGGCACGGGATGAACTGGCCATTAGAAATCCCATTATGCTGATCAGAAGGTTTACTGATGGACATTATGACTAACTTATCGGAGTCAGCTGCATGCCAATTCGCCGGAATTCTCGAAATCATGGACCTACTGAGCATGATTCCAATGAACTGCCTGTGCCAGAACAATATGGACTACCCAGAATTGATGCAGTCTTTGTTTGAACACATTCTGTGGAATCGCAGTGTCCCTGACAATGTAGTCACATATTGGGGTACCCATTTACGAGGCTGATTCTGGATCCAGGTATGTTCTCAGTTACGTACTTACCCTACACTCTGGAGAGCCTTCCATCCACTGACAGACCGGCAGATGTCGCATCAAGACCAAGTGATGAAGCAATATCTCCGGGCCCTCTGCTACTACCAGCAGGACAATTGGGTTCAACTTTTACTGCCAGCTGAATTTGTTGACAATGATGCCATATATACATCTACGGAGATAACACCATTCTGGGCACAGTACCATTACCTTCCAGTGATGCAGTTCAAGGCCCCCAAGCAACCATCTAGCCTGAAATTAAAAACTCAAACAGACACTTTTGTAGCAGGCTTGGAGGATACTTACCAACATCTCCATAAGAACTTGCAGAAGATTGAAGCTTATCAGACGAAAGATGCCAGCAGCAAAGATGTAATCTTTGTAGTTTGAGATAAGGTCTGGCTATCAACTCGGTACTTGTGGACAACAAGTACGTCCATGAAGTTGAATTTCAAATGGTCAGGACTGGAGATGGTAACTCAGGTCATTAATACATATGCTTGCTAATGACACCTTCCAAATATGATCCGGAAGCACAACATTTTGCACATCACTGTGCTTGGTCGCTATACATCACCTCCCATCCCACCGTGACAATCTACACTGCAGTGGATGCTAGTCAATGCCTCTGACGAATCAAAAGTTAACCAGACCCTTGACTCGAAGCAAAACTCCTGGAAGCTCGATGTTGTCATACAGTGGATGGGTGACAGGTATGTACGGACGAGCTGGAAACCTGTGGAAAGTTTCGAGCATGTACCAGAAGTGGTCTATGAGTTTCATCAATACCAACAACCAAAGCCGTGACAGCTATCGGACTTGGAGGAGTGGGATTGGATATTTTCTATGTGGGGTTCTTACTTCTTCTAACTTTCCTACGGATGTCCTGCCGTTATACATCCTGTTGGCATGGGACATTACAACCAACCATTGGTGGTGGAGTATCCCTGTTCACTGAATTCACCATGAGCTAGCACACAGAGCACTGTTCAGATGTGGGAACTATTATTGTTGTATGGAGGCATACCCATCTGGGTGTTATTTATTCTTTTCAGTTTTCTGTTGTTTATACCTTTTTGTGGCAACCCAGGGGGTCTGCTCTTAAAGGAGGGGATAATGTAATAGCAGTAATGATTTGGTTTCCACCAATAGCACTGGATGTGTCCGAGGCTGGGTAACTGCTGTTGTGTCATGTCAGTTGTACTGCTTCTCTCTGTTGACCAATACTCACTCAATGAGTTTCTAAGTCTAATTGGCACGTACACACGAACTGCAGCAGATGCAGCTCCACTGTGCACAACCCTAACTGAAACCCATTATAACTGCACTCGAATCCATCCCCACACTGCACCGGGGCAGTATTAAGATCATCAGTACTAAATTGAAAAGAAATTGAACATACAGCTCTACACAAAATTCCTCCCAACCATCACCAGGTCCAGAATTCCGTTTAATCAATGAATCATACCTGGAGCTTCTCCGATGCAATCAACTCTGCCTGGACCTCCCCCAAACCAATCAACAGTGCCAACAGCTTGTATCCTCTGGCTAGATGACATTTTCCTGCAATTTGTTCATCCAGCTGGAATATCCCACCAATCTGGCGTACCACACCTGCAAGACGTCATTGACAGCAGCCGGCACACACAGCTGGCGCTCGGTTGTATATCTTGATTCTGTTACCATTGACAAGATCGATTCACAATCCCGAAACCTTCAGGTATGTTTGGGAAAGCATGTTGTGTGCTCCTGTCACATGTGAGACATTTCTCACTACTACTTCATCCATGTGGAGGCAGCCTGAAGGCAGTGGAAGCCTCTACCAAATATCTCCATGTCCAATGGCCTTGCATACACCACTTTCTGCAATGTAGGAAATCTCTGCCACATCTGTTTTCGTAAAGTGCATGTACTGTTCGATTTATCGCCGATCTTGACCAATGTGACAGGTTGTGGCGTACTCCTAGTACTAGCCCTCAGTCTCAGGGGATTGCCCAGTGATTGTGATCCAACAGTTCTCAATTGATATCATTGCCTTCATTGTTGCCGCTGCCATTGTCTCTATTAGTGCTGCACTCTCCACCATTGTAGTGCGCGTACACAACTGTCAATGTGCCCTACCTTATGGCACCTGTAGCATTCCGGAGGATGCCTCTAGCGATGTTTCTCACACTCCACACTCCTAGTATTCAATGCACTACCACAATCGTATGACATCAAGGATTTCACTGTCTGCATTACATTCTGTCTTTCAGTCAATGTCTGTGTCTCAGCCTGTGCCAGCAACTCAATGCTGTCCAAGTTGACTTCCTAGTGTTATCATGCATTTTGTGCTTTCATCATCATAATTACATCCTCCAGTTTGTTAGCCAGTGTAGCGATCTTGTCATACATGAACAGGGTGAAAACCCTCCACCCACCATTCTTAGGTACACTTGTTATCAGGTAATTGGTTAGTGTTAGCAACGGGTCCAAGTTGCCGAGTCGGTTCCGGGTCCTGTTCCATCCGAAACTGGACCATGGGAATGGGTCTTACCACATAAAAAACCCGGACTGTTGGAAATGGGCTGGTTTTACCACCAAACACCCAGCATTTCAAGATCACAATTTTGGCTCCAATTAAGTATTTGAGTTCTGATCGTACCATGACATGATTAGTACGTACATTGTACAGTTTTAGCCGCTCTTTCAGCTCCCGCTGTCAGATTTGCGATCGGACCAATATTCGTTGAGTCACTATCGAAAACCCGGGAATTTCCCTGAATACATGATGTTTTTCCGCTGCGATTTAACAAATATTGGTCCGATCGCTAATCTGCAAGTGGAAGGTGGAATAGCGGCTAAAACTGCACAATCTACGTATTCATCATGTTATGATATGTTGAGATCTCAGATACTTAATTGGAACGAAGGTTGCAGGAACCGTAAAATAGAACCACGGTCCGGGTACAACCTGGGCAAAAAACCACAGGTTTATGTCCGGCCCTGGTAACAACCCCGCCCAGACAAAGCAGGTCAGGTTTTTGGCGGGGTCTGGAAACGAACTGAACGGAACTGCTGGTCATAACCGGGACCACTGGCGGGATACCCAGACCCGTTGCTAACACTATATTTGGTCAACTCCTTTTCGGGTATCATACCAGAACTGCCAGTCTGATGGTCTGAGTCAGTGGAGAAGTTGAAGTTATTTAACAATACCTCGATCTTTGATGCATATGCTTGCACATTCTTGCAATCGCCACACCTTACAGCTGATATCTCATGTGGCAAAGTCCACACATGCAGTATCTCCTTTCACTTGTAGTCCTTATTCAGCTGATCCTACAGTGCCATTACATCTTTCTGAATGCAATACAACTGCTGCAGTAACCTCAACATTGCTCGGTGATTGCTCGACGATGTGATTCCATGCTGCTTTATCAACCTTCTCACCTGGGTTATCTACTTCACGTCCAGTACTGGCTATATACCTTCTACGATGCCAAGATCCAGCTTCTGTTTGCAGTGTGTTTCAATTTCCAAACACCAGCACGTGTAGTTGGTACCATCAAACTTCTGAATCAAGACCTTGTTCGATTCGGCCATTTTGTGATCCAGCAAGTCAATCTGTACTCCTCTGGGATGGTGTTGATAATGCCATAAATCTCAGTCGAGCTCATCCAATCTGTGTAGTTCCCGGGCTCATAATGCATTGTGTCATGTCTCTGGTGCTATACCTCTCCATGGCCCTCAACTCACTGACTGTCACTCTAAATCTAATTGACATGTACAGAAGAACTGAAGTGCATGCGACACAGCCACTTACAACCCCTAACCTACTGAGTGAAGACCGCACACACATCCATCCCCACAACTGCAATATTATCTTGACAACTAGTGATCATCTCTGAGATTGCTAGTGATATTGTTACATACCTACCACTCAACTGTATTACCATAATCACATCAGCAGCAACATTTTACAATATACTCTCATTTGCGGCCATATAACGATATACGGCCTATCACTATAACTAAAGAACAACATATCATCACCACACCGGAACACAGTGAGCTATGGGATCAGATCATGCATTGAAGCAATCCCATACGAGAGGGCCCGAATGGAGCTGATTGACATGAAGCATGAACATGATGGAAAATCATAAAGAAATTTGGAAATTCAAAAGTTTGACCAATTGTGTTGAGTATATAAGTTATATCATAGTGATATTCTAAACTGTATGGTTGGGAGTGTGTCAACTTTAATGGGTACAGAGCATTGACTCAGATAATCGATTGACTAAAGTTTCAGTTGGGCATTATAATTTGTCCAAGCTCCCCATATTGCCATCTTGCATCTCTCCCATTCGCATCAACAACATTATCGTCACCACAGAACACAATGTTTGGTATGACCGTTCTATCACTTTATGCTATGATTGTCAGTTAACATTAACAACAGAATAAACTCAACATGGACTGTCTCTTACTCCCAGGCAATTGCTCATTGTGCAGTGCACCTACAGATACTGTAATTTCCATGTTCTGAATATTAAAAAAGAATGAATCCATCCAGTTTCAGTTAACCTCACAATAACTTTCCGGTATGTAACCTCAACGTCTATAATGTCCATGAATGTCTTCAATTTCCCATCATTTCTGCCAAACTTACACCTCAGAACTTTCTGATTCACATTCTCACACTCTATTGGGAAGTAATGTCAATTATTGGTTGAATGTATACCACTGTTTCGCTTGATCATAGTGTCCAATTAGTGTTAGCAACAGGACTGGGTAAGCTGCCAGTGGTGAGGATGTGGATGGCAAAAACGGTTCAGTTCAGTCCAAACACTGTCCACAACCCACTCCACGGCATATTGTCAGGTAAAACAATTACCCATCCCAGACAACCTGCCGGTTCTGTGTGGTTGAGTAGACCACTCAGTTTCAATGTCCGGTTATGCTTTTTGGATTCTTCAATTTTTCATCGCATTCAAATATCATACTGTTAATTACAAAGAATTGAATTTGGTATGTCATCATTTTATTTTGATGTATTGGCCACTATTATACTCAAAACAAAGAGAGAGAAGCTCCCTACACCATTCTGCATATAAGTATCAACAGAGCGTCAACAATTTTTGGTGTAGTATTTTGGGTAATATGAGTGGCAATTGATTGCAGCCATTCATAAATGAGGAATTCGCTCCCTTCATAGGCAAAAGAGAAAGCAACACGCTCCCTGCCCCATCCTGAACATCAACATCAATAGATTATCAATGATTATTGGTCTTGTAAGGCGTATAAGTAATAAGAAACTTGGTTGCTGTGATGCATAACAAAAGTATTGGCCACCTTTATATGCGAAAATGCTGGCCGGGACATTGCTACCATCTCTTGAAGATGAGTGTCAATGGAGTGTAAACAAATTTTCATCTTGTAAGTCAGGTAAGTAAGAAGCCATTTGGTAGTGGATATATATATTGAAGGTATTGGCAGCCTGTGTAGGCAATAGAGAAAGTGATACGCTCCCTGCCCCATCTTGAAAATGAATTTCAACGTAGGGTCAACTATGGCAGGCCTTGCATCATGTTTAAACAAAGCTCAATGTGGCCATTATTGTTTATATGTGAAACTTTGACCATTTCTTTGGCTAAAATATTCCTTGACACTTACTTGCAGCTTTGTAAATAAAATAAATTGTTACTGTCCAGGAGGCTATCGCAGAAATATCTCTTGCTTAACTGCCTATAATGGCTGCCAACTCAGTGTTTATAGATGTCTGCGTGTAACACCGGGAGATCCACCCTAAGTCCTAATGAATAAATACCCCTACTGACTTCAGGACTGATAAAGGGAAGAATGACAAAGCTTCACTCAGGATGCATATGAGGATAATCCCCAAAGGAAATACAAGGTAACTGTTTCAATCTTAGCTTCAGATAGATAGTATCGACTAAAGAGTATCGTCTTACACTATCCGTATACTGATGTACACGACTCAGTAGTATACTACTCAGAAGATCCTCTGAACTAACACACAATCAGGCATGTCCTCAGACTCCCTGTGGACTAAAGAGTGTCTTCCCAGCAACTGGCATGTATACCCCAGAACCAGCTGTCAGCAAGCGCAACAACTGCAAGTATCGACCTGTGTCATAAGAAACAGCATAGTAGTTTCGCCTCAGCAGAAGGAGTAGTGCCGACTACAGAGTATCATACACGATGCTTCCTCTGGACCACCGCACTATTGGGTTTCCCTTAGACTACCTTCGGACTGTGGAGTATCATCTTGCTCCTCTCCCAGTCAACGACTTGCTTTGACAAAAGAACAAAGAATATCCAACTAGCCAGAGAGATACATATTTCTACGATATAGAACTGAAGAATGAACGTACAACTCTGGACTTCAAGAGAGAAGTATTCTCGCTGACTTCGCTATGGAACTAATTGATAATATATGGGAATACAGACAAGGCCTAACCTCCAGGCCGAGAAGATCAATAGGTATGCATAGATGAATCCAAATATTGATTGTACGTTTGCTAGTAGAATATCGATGTCCTTTCTCCATGTCTTTATCGCTGATATTTATCAGACAATCCATAAACTGAACAATCCTAAGGCTTCCAAAGTCTGTTTCGGAGTTCATATAAGCAACTGCCTCATCAGTCTTGCCTTCGACCATTGATGGTCGAGCTCTAACTCCCATACGTACTAACTACATCTCCACGGTAATGTGCTCGTAATGTGACACAATTGCTATTGGCGATACCTTGCATAGATACAAGCTGATCGGAAGCAAATTACCACCAAACAGGTTCCTGTAACCAAGAGCCAAGGAGAGTACCCTCTCATATACCCACCGGGTACGTAATGGTTCAACAATCACCGCAAACGACAGATCCCTTATTCTGACTACACTTTACTGGAGCCCATTATACAGTAATCTGCAACTGGACTTTATTGCCATATATTGAACAGAGAGAATCCTGGGCCACCCAGGACATATGATTCCCTAGTACTAGTTGCCCAGGTGAAGCAGGTGTGCTCAAATTGAGAGTTGATTCAAATAAGTCCATTCAGTCGACAGGCCTCTGATGTGTCGATCATTGGATACTGACTGATCTCGTATATAACTCTGCATATCATGAGATATGATGGCGGTATGATATTGACAACATGTCATCTCATCGGGAGTGAACCATTGGAACATGAGCGAATACTCGTTTCCTCTGTAACTACAAATAAGGTTTCCAGCCGATAAGGAGTGACGATTGAGAATAGAGATCCTACCACCATTACCGATCTAAGGATAATACACATCTTCCTTGTGGTTGGCCTGATCGCTGTTATTGATCTATTGATATGATGGTCAGGTAATGGAGATGTGACTATTTGGTGAACCAATCTGCGAGGTAGATCCAATAAGGAAATCCGAGTGATAATACTTGATTCCGGATCGAGTATCCATCTTAACATTAGGAAGTGATCCAGTATGATTTCAGAAGTATACCGGTAACACGAAAGGTGTAATACTGGGATCATGTGCCACTTCGATTATTGAGGATATAGGACCATATATCATGGCCATCCTATTGATCAATATATTGAAGATGTTGCAGAGAGTGTATTACTGTGTTTTTGCCCTATAAAGACAGCCATTACTTGGATTATGTGTAACAATGACCAAATCACTTGTTGATTGTCTGATTTACAAGACCTACTATCGTTGATTCAACGTTTACAATGCTTTTGCAATGGCCATTTCTGCAATGTCGAATCATTTCATTTGGCATGATTAATACTTATGAATATGTTTATGAAAAAATACTTTATAGTATCTGCTAATTTTAGATAATAATAGACACAAAAATCCCGTTCCATACAACTAATGTTCGTTTCGACTTGTGTGTTTGCACAATAGACTGCTGTTATCTGCAAAATTGATGTTAGTTGCATTACCACACTGCAGATAGTGTATTAACCAGTGGATATTTCTTCATTAGTCAGCAAATCTGGCATATACTCTTCATTGTGCTTCCTATCCTTGGCATATGTATCAAAACTGAAATTTGAGCGAAGGAAAAGAAGCATGTATATACAAATTTCCAGGTGGCAAACTTACAACTTCAGAACCTTGCACTCACTGATTGTCACTGGCTGGTGAACGCGGTGGTCTAGACAATGGTGTCATCAGATCTGTTGTTGGCTCATGGTGTCGGTCTGGTGGTGGTGCACCATTCCTTCATTCCTTAAGGGTGTTTGCTGATTCGTCGCCCCGGCATTGTGGCGAGGAAGGCAGCCATGCATTTTATTTGCACGAACCATAGCTGGGCGACTTTATATCGCAGGCTTCACCTTTCTATGACCAGGAAACTGAGCTCCCCACTTGCTCTGTTCTCACACTTTGGTGGGAGGTTTCACAATCAGGGATTGCATGTTCTTTATTGAGGTGCACAAAAACCCTCCTTTGGCCACTTTGGCCATATTCAATCAAAAGGGAATGTAGGAATGTTCTTGCATTACCCGACCTCATTGCTTTGCCATCGTAGCAGATATGTTGAAAATCTACAAGAAATGAATTGCTACATCCAAACATGAGATTCAGCTATTACATCTACCATATAAGCTACCACTGCCTTCTATGAGGAGTTTACAGCCTATTTGGTCCACTCTCGGGGACGCTTATCACCAAAGCAGTCCGCGATAACCACTGAACTGACTACATCTTGATGTTTGATTTCACAGAATGTGGGGATAATTTGTTTGGTCAACCATGGTGGTTTCACATTATGGGCAGCTATATATTGGTTATATTACTCTTTACTTATACCAGCTGTACATTATAAGGTTGGTTGACAGCCATCTACATTCATATCAATTGACTCACATCCTATCACATGCTGTTTCTAATTTCTGCTGTATTTGGTTTTACGGACCATTTTCAAATGTGTGTCCTGTGTCTCATTTTGGGCAGCTCCATTGGCCGTATTGCAGTCGACTACCTGGGGTCTCCATTGTTGCTCTGTCACAGCGAGTGGAACATAGGGTGAAGCACCTGTTGGTCATCTCGATTCAGATCCACTGTTACCTCGAGTAGGGGTTTGTGTATGCATGATTTGCCTTTGTGGATTTGCCTAGAAAGATGACAACAAAAATATGTGGGATGTTCTGAGGAATATATAGTTTGGTTCAGGTCAAAATGGAATAACAAATACCCAACTTGAATGCGCTATTCGAGATGAATCCTGTGTTATATAGCGACAGGATATATGGGGTTCCAACTGCCCTGCGATTTGCAGTAAGTCAGTCCAATGTTGTTTGTTTTCATACAGTGCTACACAGAGGTGTACAACAGACAAAATCTCATGTTTGTCAGATATAAATAAGAAGTTCTTCGATGGAAAGGACGTGCGGTAATGTTTGTCTCAAGACATAACCGGCATCTAACATGAAACAGTGGCTAACAATCCAGTCTTGTTGTGTGGGAAGCATTAATATTCCCAATGTAGTGACTGTCAAAACACAGATTTTGCTTTGTTGAAGTTGATCAATCATACCAACCTTGCCATAAAAGATGCAGATTGCCTTCATGTGGTCCATATCTTGCAACATCCAACATCTTGTCTAATAGCAAAGTCAAAATAAAATACAGTTGTTAATAGTCCAAAAAAGTTCATTTTCCCATGTCCAGTGCACCAATATGGCAAATTGAATGGGTGATCCACACGACGACCTCATCAAGCGAATGATGGAAAGAGTGGTCTGGATGCAGACATGTTTTGAGCTGTAGGTACATTCCACAGCTTTCAATCCAACATGAGCCTTGTGGCAGAGAGATGACCAGATATGCACAGTGTAAGCAAAGCAGAGAAAGACAAATAGATCGAGAATTATGTAGAGAGAAAAACAATTGTGGTAAGCAAGCGAGGTTAAGATGCAGAGATCAGAATGAAAAAAAAGCCTGAAAATATGTGAAATGCCGAAAATATGGGATTGACAACCAGAATGCTTGAGAAAACATTTGAGTAGATTCTGAATGCTATCAGTATGAGCGATCTTGCAATTTTCAATGATGAGCCAGATGGGAACGATGAGAAAGGTGATGATGAAGACATAGAGCTAGGCAAGCTGAGCGAAGATGACGAACCAGACTGGGTGATAGGCACCATCTCCAAAACAGTAAAGCAACACATGGAGCATTTTTGGCGAGTACAGATAAAGCTTGACGAATTGACACAACCACAATGGGGGAACGCTGCTGATAACTTGTGTGAAAGACATAAGATGTACAGCATGGCCGCATCGATTGTACCGGTATTCTTTAAGCAGCAAATGGAACAGGTTGCAGCTAAACCTGCATTTTGAGCAGAAGGGGAGCTTGTGGTGACTTTCTATATCATCCCTGGAATTTTGCCAATGCTGCAAGTAACTTCTCAATCAGGAAGTAGTCATATGAGGCTAGGTTCGAGGAAACTATGCTCACAGAAACGAATACCATTTCTCATTCCCAATGCGGTGACCAGTTCTTCACCAATTATTAATGTGGAGTCTGTTGATCCTATTGGCTTGCACCCAAGCATATTGCCTTCCAAGCCAATTATCAATGAGCAGTCCGACTCGGACAAAGAAATGGTGCTGGCTTGTGCATCTCAGGAAGGGTACGTAGTCAAATTGCTCTTTTTGACAACCTATCTTGTTGAAAAGCAATTCCTGTATCTATTGTACGATATGTCAGCATTTTTTGATTTCAATAACCAAATTGTGAGATATGATAATTCATATGTGCATGTGCAATGGCCGTACACGCCCTACATAATGTCTGCACTCCAAATCACATTGTTTGAAGACTGACTAACTGGATATTATCTTGTCTGTTACAGTTCAGTAAGAAAACCAAGACCTATTTAAAGACAAAAGTAATTTCCAAAATTTTTGTTGTTGATGTAATACGAGCCATAGAAGGAGAAATCAACGCGCAATGTGAACCTGTATGAATGACGACCACCACGCTGCAATCATCTATGCATCCATGTGCGTACCTCTCCGCCCAGATCTGGTGTACTCGATTAACATTTTGAAAATAATTCATGCTAGGGTATGGAAATTGAGGAGCAGGAGCTGGATGAGGAAAGGTGAGGATGTTGTGCTATACTGATCAGAAACAAGTTGATGGATCTAGGAGGTGTTAATTGCCGGCCAGAAATGCTCGAATGTGACAGGGCTATATCATTCATGGCTCAAATATTGGTTGTCGTGCTGGATCAGAAATTGGGTGGCTATGAAGCGTTCAAATACAGCTGAATATTGATAGAAATGATATCTTGGTTGTCAATAATGCCTATATGAAATTTTACTTACATTATTGAGTGTACCTTAACTGTGAAGATGCGTTAAAGATGAGTGTCAACGGAGCATACATGATTCTTACTCTTAAATTTTCGGGAATCACAGAGCTGCATAGTCTCATTCTTCCAAAGTGAAAGTATTGGTCTTTGTCAAAGTTCAAAAGAATATCGACAGGCTCATTGCCATATCATAGAAATTAGTGTCAATACTGCATCAACAATTGTTGGTTGTGCATCTTGGATATTCCAACGGCTGTGCAATGACACTCACCCACAATTGTGGTTTTGTCAGCCATTCTCAGTGGAAATGCTAGGGACCACATCGATACCGTCTCCTGAGATTGAGTGTCAAAGTAGTGTCAACAATTCTTCGTCTTGGATCTCAAATCATCCACAGGCTATACAATAACATTCACTTGTAATAAAAGTATTGGGTGCAGATATAGGCAAAAAGGCTAGTGAAAACATTGGTAAACTTTTGGAAAAATCAACACCGAACGAGTGTCAATGAATTTTGGTATTGCAGCTTGAATCTTCACAGGGCTGTGTAATGACATTAACCTATACTCAAAGAATTGGCCCCCATGATCGGCAAACATGTCAGTGACAATATCGCTACCACCTCTGGAAAATTAGCATCAAGGAAGCATCATTGATTTTTGGTTTTGCATCCTGGATAATCAATGGGCTGTGCAACTGCATTAAGTCATAATCAAAATATTGGCTACATTTATGGGTAAAACTGTTGGTTATGATGTTGCTACCACATCCAAAGAATTAGCATCAACGGAGAGTCAACAGTTCATTTGAGGGCTCAGTAAGCTACATAGCAAAGAACTGCATTACATTGTGCCTAAAATGAGTTTTCAACATTCAGTCTTCTCCATCTGACCTTGTATACATCTTCACAACTATGCATGCAATATCTCACCAGTCATACTGTTTTCCTGCTTCCAGCTTTAGAGTCAATATATAAGATCCAGCATTCTACTTAACAATAATGTAACTTTTGAAAGTCTCTCAAGTCCATATGAATAGCTTTTAAATTTCTAGAAGCATATCAAATTCAATATCTTTACATACCTCATACCTCGATGTTATAATATGTTCCAAAAATCAAGTGTCTTTATTCATGAATTGAGCGGCCTAACTTTCCAAGTGATATCTGATACTGAGTAGGCTGATATGAATGTGAACTCGGAGCGGTCTATTGCTTGGAATAATTCTAAACATAAGTATTCCCGCTATATCTATATGCATTGCACAATTGCGGAGGCCAGCATCCCCAGCATCGTTTCTATCATTTGCCATCAAGTTCTTCGCCATCCATTAGAACATGGGCTAGCTCAATGGGGAAATCCTTGCTGGGAATAGCGCAGATTGCAAAGTTAAACAAATTAACAAAGTCGGAACTTACTGAATTGACTACTGCAATGGTTGACGAAACAGCCTTGGCCATTCTGATGATATAAGGAAGTAGACAAATTACAATCACAAGTTTGCAAAGGAAATTCATATTCAACAGTTAAATCTTGTCTATACTATCTGAGTTGACAGAAAAAATGCTCCAAACTGGTATCTAAGAACATGGTAACTGTTGAATTTCACCAAGACACCTGGAATCGCTACCTTATCTTAGGAATTATCTCTGCTCATATACAATGGAACACTATACCAAAGCCAGAGGTACTACAGTCATATTGTATGTTCGGCAGCTAGTAGGTTCTTCTGTCTACCAGCACCCTTAGCAACATTCGGCAGAGGATATCCTCACTGACAGTCGATCCAACTACAAAGCAATTGCCATTAAGACATCAAGATAGCTTAGCTGTAGATGCATGGACATCAATGAACAAATTCACCATGAAATTTGTCATTGCATTCCATATAGATTGCAATTAGGCATTGCAAGAAGTACAAGTTGCTTTCAATGATGTTGATAGTGTGGTCAGTTTCTATTTCGAAATGTAATTAAGGATATCTGGTCAAGGGTCAATACACTGGAGCAAGGCTAGTCATATATAAATATAGATTTGTTGATCGTTTGGAGCTTACTGATGGCTACTTACTTGGACTCACACCTGATAACACTTCCCCCAATCGCTCAATAACTCAGATACTGCAATCAACACCTGACACCTTGTGAATTGTGTGGCCTACATTCCATGCCCACAGAACATACATGGCGTAAGTCTTTCAGCTTGTATGTTATTTGTTCACAAGCCATCTGGGTGTAAATGGCCACGGCAAGTTTTGGGATGCCCTTGCGTGCGATGAGCAATTTGAAGAGAATAATAGCACAGACATTGGGAGGAGTCAAAGACTTGGAAAAGAGGGCAATGCTAGATTCCACCAGGTGTCGGCATTGAGACCAGATTTAGCAAAGATAATTGAAATAGTACATATTTCAAGTAATTTTGAAACTCCTGAAACTGACCTTCATATCTCAGCGAATGATTACTGTATTGCTAATGCTGACACTGGGTCATTGAAATGAGTTCATTGACTATCAAAAAGCCAAAGTAGAAATTACAGTACTACCTACTACAGATGTGAAAACATGGTGGATTCCAACATTGGTATTGCTTGAATGAGCTTACTGATTACAAGAATTCACCCGGAAGTGGCTCCAGAATCCAAAATACAGAGATTCCTGGTGTCTCTTCAAAACACAGGGTCAATGGACCATCCTCAAATTGGTGATGGAAATTTTATAGCCTTTCCAATACTGGACCCTATGGATGTCAAAATGGTATAGAGTGCGTCTCCATCACGCTATCACTTTGTACGATTACACGTTCAATCATGTGGATGGCGTTATGCCAGCTTCGGGTAAGAAGAGGACTCAATGCAAAGATACTTATACTCTGCCATTCAGTTTGCACATCAGAAGTTGCCCAAATGCTGTGCTGAAGTCAGTCCAACGACCAGTATGGGTCTAATTTCATCACACATCCTTCGTCCTTGCTGGACGTTGTAATCATTTAGGAAATGGGACAAGAGAATGAATATTTGTCCTGATAATAAGACTTCTGGAACGACCCAATGGCAAAACACATTTCTAATGTAAGTGGATGATGAATACTGTGCCTCACATAGACGATTTTCCATTATTACACCCTAAAGAATACCAAGAAACAATCTCTTCCCCTCCGCAATGGCTTCTGGATCTGGTCAATCTTCTTTTGATTCATGTGATTTGTCTAGTGACGATAAAGAATACTTCATGTCCAGAAATGTGACTCAAACAGCACCCAGTTGAACCAATCACACAGCACGGTTATTGACTGCCACAACACTAGATCTGAATTCCCTGCCTGAATCACCAAAGCCCTGGGGGCAAGCTAATCCAAATCTTGATGATTACCACTCTGACTCCATGGAGATTAGTAGTATATTTTGGTTACTGGATATCACTGACTGGTGGCATTAACAAGAGAAAGTGTCCATAAAGTTTACTGATCTCTCCAATGTGGCGTGCAACATATTCTCTATCATACCACGTGATGTTGGAGAGGAGGCCAGTAATTCCCATGGGCAAGCAGTAATCGGCTAGAGGTAGTGACACACCACAGGCGAAACCATTTGAGAAAATGACATAGTAACTCAGTTTGTGTAATCCAATAACTGGAAATTGGCAGGCAATTATCCAGCATTAGATACAACAGAAACTGAAAACAACTTGGAATTGAAGAAGGAGGCAGAGGAATGAACATTGCACAGAATGGCCAAGGCCCACAACTATTTGGAGATGTGGCAGGTCGGCCAAATTCTATATACTACATAGAAGGAATGTCGTGCTCAAAACAAACAAATGACAACTGTAGGATACATTTCAGATACTGAAGATATTGTCAAAGCATCCTAGTCAGACTTTCAACATGATGGTGCAGCTGCATTCAAATTGTCAGAAAGATCACCTTTCCCAACAGGGTTGTTGGCAAAAAACCAGCATGCAGGACGAACGGAAGCATTAAATGCTGGTCAAATGAAGAGAATCAACTATCATAAAGTCGAAAGTGAGGTGTATAGTGCACCTGATTGACTTTCTGACACCTAAAATTGGCTGAACTGGAACGGTGACTTCCATCATCCCAATGCGAGTGAAGTTGACTGGAAGGCTGAAAATAAAGCCAAGGTTGATGTAGCCAACGACATCAAGCACCAGAATGTGAGCACCTCAACAAATGTTTCTGAATTGACTTAGCACATACAGAGGTCAAAGAAGAACCATGAAATGGTGTTGATGATGGTAAATGCAGTGGAAACAATGAGAAATATGGAACACAAGACAGAGTAAGACAGAATGGGTCAATGTGTTTACACCAGGTTCCATAAGTTGGTTGACCAAGAATTGTAGTTAGAGACATATTGTGTAAGAGTAGTGAGCTGTCGCATGTGAATATTGGGTCATAAACAGAAGTATAGTAGGTGAAATGAATCATTCATAAACATATATAAATCATAATCAAATCATAGCGACCCGTGCAAGAATCTTACTGCACTTTGCATTGCCACAGAGCTGTGTCTCAGTCAGTCTATCTGCTGCATGGTGATGCAGCTGACTTCTGTTTTGCAGATGAGAGCTGTCAATTGAGTGAATCTGACAGTGATGACGAGCATTAATTGAAATGAACGGATATTTGGAGTATTATTATTACTTACAAACAGCAGACACTTTGAAGTATATTCTAAATGATGTATTTATATACATAATTAAAGAACAATGCAGTTAAAAAAGAAAAAGTACATGAAGATAATAGAATGGCTGTTTGTCCTATAATGCTGGCCAATACTGTGAGTATGTATCACAACAACCAAATCACTCTTTCATTACCTGACTTACAGGACAAAAAATCATTCACACTCCTTTGAGACTGATTTTTTGAAGATAGTAGCATTGTTGTAGCTAGCATTTTTGCCCATTAACGTGGCCGATACAGTCATTATGCATTACAACTATGTAGTCTCTGATCAATTGCCTGACCTACAAGACTCTAAATCATTGGCGCTTGGTTGACACTCATTTTCAGAATCGCATAGGAAGCGTGTCGCTTTTGGTTTTGCCTATCCAGGCAGCCTACACCTCTCTTTTGAATGTCAGCAACCATTCACCACTGAGATTACCCAAGATGGAAGACACTATATTGTTGGCGCTACATTGACTCTCATTTCCAGGATGGGGCAGGGAGCGTATCTCTCTTGTTTTTGAATATAATGGCGGCCAATAAATCCAAAAAAAACAATGATGTACCAATGTCAACATTTTACAATTTGCAGAAGAATATCTGAATGCAACTATAAATTGAAAACCCAAAAACCGGAACTGGAGATTGCAACCGACAGGTTTTACCAAGGCTGCTGGTGCCTGCAGGTTGATGTATATGGGTCCTAGTTTGCCCTGCCATGAAGCAGCGGGATGCGTTTTTGGATGGGTGCAGAATCTAACTGAATCAGTTTTTGTGGCCCGAACCCAGACAGCTACCTGGTTATCTAGACCCATTGCTAACATCCTAAAAGACACCCCTCATTTCAGAATATGGGATATCATTCGGAATTGAACTAGACATTATGATTGGATTACTGTGTTCAAGCCGAATATACAGTTTAGTTGAATTCCAATCACTTTTGGACATTGGCATCATATGGCTTTGTGCAACAGGTTGAGAATACATAGGGGTATGGTTAGTCCATTCTGACTTACAAATATACCAGCTACCATCCAACTGGAAATTTATAACACTCTCAGAAGAATGGTAAGAACGGAATTGGTAAATGACCCCAATAGACATGTTGATGAGGGTCAAGAATTCGTATTTGTCATATAAATCAATTTCATTCTGATCGTCACGAAACTGTTACTTGAAGTACCTCATCAGCAGATGGAAAACATGTTCAACTTACTATTGTGATACAACATGGAGCTTACAATTGTCAAGTGTGTGTATGAAGCAACTTCTGTTACTGTCCTTAGCACTATTGTAAGTATGAAATCATCAAAAACTGACCTGGAGGTGGGTAAGAATATATGTTTTCTCCTTGATCAATATCTCAAATAGATGTTTAATAGTTACGAAGACTTCGAACCATCTGCTGGAGGTTAATACCAGATTTCTCAACAATTGTTTCTGTAATAATAAACGAGTCATATACCAACACCAAGGGTTTTGATATCGGATATTCATGAGAGGTAGCATTCTATACAATAACCATTCTGTTCACATGCAGAAACAGGGCAGTATTGTAATATTCTGAAATACATTTACCAGCAATAATAGAGACAGATCCTTGGGACTTGGAAATGGTGGTAATTCTTTCCCAGATGTTTGAGGATGGCAAGACAAGCCTGTGCAGTGTTAATTCACAAAGGTATTCTGTTCCAGAGTTCAATTATGATGTGAATGATAAACAGCTGCTGCCAATTGTTCTCATATTCTTTATTCGGAGATGTTTATTTCAAGTGACAGAACGTAACCACACCATTTATTCAGATCATCTAAACAAGTTTTACATACCCAATGCAATTAAGTTACACTGTGGACAAGCCAAATGGGTTGTCATCTCCATATTGTGCATCATTGCTAATGTACATGGAAGAATGGGCAATCATAATAGCGGTTGAAATACATAAGTGTGCAGCACACCTCTTGAAAGTAGGAGGATCAACAGTGGTACTTCAGATACCACTGCTATGACCAGAACAATGTTTGGATTTGAAAGCAATGGAAAATGAGAATCCAGATTATCAGGAAGATAACACAGCAGTTCTGAAAAATGTGAACAAACTACCAGAGCAATACACACAGTAACATAATGTTGTGAAGTTGCATAAGCAATCAAGTCAACTGAGAAAGTTACTTGCTTCTGAATAGATGATTAATGAGAATTAGTTATTGGATGATTTGCTGTTTCATTGAACAGGATAAATATACTTACAGGAAATAATTCAATGGAACATTATGAAGTCAGAACCAGATTGTCATGTTGCTGGCAACTTTGAATAGGATCAATGTTAAACTTGGGAATGAGGAATTACTATCAGCTTAGATTGAAAGAGAATACCAGTGAATGCAATTTACTGCAACTGCGACAGCCACTACAGGACAATTGCACCACCATATGTAAACTATCCGCAACTATATGCTGCAGAATTCAAAACAAGGCCCTCACTGTATATATTGACTGACGTTATTTCTGATTTCTCAGAATCTCATCATAGGACTAATATTTCATGTGTATTGGATTGGTGTAGCAAGATGGTACATCTGATCCCCATAGGCTAAATGCATTCTTCTATCATGGCAGGAGCTTACATCAAACATATTTGTAAATGTCCCAGACTGTCGGAAACCATGTTATCAGATAGACACTGTATCTAGGGCAGACAGAATTTTCGAAATTAGAATAACTAATTGGAAATCCAATATTGTATAATTATACCTGTGGACTCCAAGATAGATGAAAAAATGGAAAACTAAGTCAATTCAGTAATGCATACAAGCAGTTGTAATGAAAGCACAACCAGAACAACTAGGCAACAATTTCATCAATGGCTGAATATGAATATAATATTTCTAATCATTTGGTACTGAAGAAGTTTCTATAATACATTAATAAAGATTACATATTGTGGAACACCTCACCTTTGCAGATACAGTGTTCAATTCCTGCCTAATAATTAAATAAGGAGTATATGAGAGGAATCATCATAAAGATATCGAAGCAGTTGAAGGAGGTATGTTATTTCCTGAAATCATGCTATATCACACAGTGGAATTCAATAAAATCATACAAAATGAGGCAAATTGTGTTGATAACATGAAATAATATGTATTTGTAATATCAATACACAAAGTAGAAAGAAAGTAATTGCAGACTATTTGAGGAGGAATCAGTCAGGCACAATAGCTGATTCTGTTGTCTGGAGTTACCCCAACCCTAGAGAACATACAGAACACTCACTACTTTATTAATTAACCACTGAAGAACAAACAAGTCCAAGAGGCAGGTTTTTACCTTGATTCACATGATGGTGGCTGGATGATTGTTTAACAGATTGCTACTTATCCTTGGAATGATAGTTTAGATTGGCATGTGATTTTAGTTAAGTCTGAAGGTTATACACATGACCAATAAACATGATGAACTTTTGATAATACAAATAATCTGTGGAGAAACAATAGCAATGAATTATGATGAAATTCCTGGAATAGTGTGCGATCAATGGTACTCAAAGAAAATGTTCAAAAACAATTTTCTCAAAGAAGATTTTGAAATTATGTATATTATCAAATGATTTGTATAAATGTTATTGCGTTATCTAAGTGGTATATTTACATTATGTACACTTCTTGAGTTCGAGCCACTATTGGGATATGTGTTATGGAGATGGACATAGTATCAGGGCTTCTTCCGCAGTTGTAACAATGAGACTTAGTACATTGGAATGTGAATACATTGGTACTATGATACTACTTTAAGTGATCCATAACACTGATATGTAATTTTGCTCAGTTGGCCAGTTAAGTGACTTTTACCAGGGTTACACTTGAGCTACATGTCAATTGAATAGTGTTATCTCTTGTGGCCACTAGCGCATTCAAATGTAATAGTGGAATTGCATTGAAATCCATAGGATGTTTATATGAGAAATGTCAGTGGTGTGTATTATTATCAACTACACGTACTATACCTAAACTGGTGGGGTAACAAAAAGGTAAATTGCACTTACACAGAAGTAGGTGTGCAGCAGTCATTATACAATATACCAGTATGAATAATTGATGATTTTAGTATACACTGGACTGAGTCTATGTCATGGTACATCCAGGTAATTGAATAGTCAAGAACGTCACATGCAGTGCTTCAGAATTTGGTTGCATTGGCTAATAAAATCAGTTCTGCATTAATCACTGTCATGGACATGAGCAGGTATTAGTTATGACATTGTAATTGACATTTGGAAAGTATCAATTGGTCTTACAGTTAGTCTCTGACCCATTTGCCATTGAATTTAAATAAAAATAAGCCATCAGTGCAAGTGCAACAATGAAAAGCTAGATTACATGTGGATACAAATTGTGACTTTTGAACAAATGATATGTGAAATGTAATTCTTCTAGTTTGTGATATCTTACACAGACTAGACCAAGCCATAAGTGTCAAGCTTCAAAACAACCGAAGTATGAATATGTGCAGTATAAAGCGTCATTAGTTACTGCAACAAGGTACTATGAAGTATGGGGTTTCCTCTCAGTGACTAGGTATCAGTCCAGCTTAATGTTACAGCAGGAATATCTCATTGGATTTCTTCTTGTGAACCCTACTATCCAGAGATCACATTGTTATAGCAATAAGCAAGGCAAGCTCTGGTAGCAATCCACAGTTAGAACATTTACAGTCAAGAACAACTTACAATAGTTTCAAGAATTCTAGTCACTATTACTTCTATAACTACCATTTACAGTTTCAAAGAGCATCAAGCAAATCATCACACCCCAACTTTACGAGAATAACCAAGTTGTCTAATGTTTGACATTGACTACTAAACAGGGCATTCAGTCTTGTAACCTTTGGATGTGGAGACCTGTACCTTTATACAAAGAATTGCGGTATCATTCCAATACCTATAGATCACTGCCAATTGCCTCTAGAGCAGGAAAGGAAAAAGAGATGGTTCATTACATCAAGATGTACTTGATATAACACCCATGATTTTGGCAGATTGTTGATAACTGTGATACTGCTTCCACTTGATATATATATTAGTTTGCACTTGTCTTTGTCAACAACATGTTCAATCTTAGAAATGATAACAACAGAAGAGAAGATTTGTTTATAATTGGCATCTGTGCTTGGACTTAATACTTGTTGTATTAGTTATTGCACTGTCAGTATTCCAACAACAATATTTGTCCCACTCCATATGAGTGAAAGTCAAAGTTATAGCTTCAGTCTCCATATCAGATGGATGAATCTGAAAATTGTCATGTTCATTAGGTGTGATGTTTGCATTTACATAACACTCTTCTTCTATAGCAGTTTTTATTGATGTAAATTTTTTTGCAAATATATTTCTGGTCCTGGTTACCTTAGTCACAACTTCCTGCGAGTATTGCTGCTTATCAAGTGGAATCAATCTATTGAAAACCATGCCCTTACCTGGTATTACCTGATATATTATATTTGCCAATTGTACATCTGCCTTCTGTCGATCAGTATTTAACCAATTGGTTGCTCTCTGTCTCACTCGATTCTGCTATATATGAAGTTAGCCGAATTTGTTTGCAGTTATGATTTTAGGTCCATATATATGAACCTCAATGGCAGCTTCAAATTTCTGAATTGTTTGTACTACTAACTGATAGGTTTCAGTTGCCAACTGGTTATCACCTGTAGCTTTTACAGACTATCACATTTTCATTTTTCAAATAATACCTCTCATGTTGCACAATCTTTTGTGTGAATTGTTCACTGCATTGGATTATAGATTGGTGTGACTTGGTTCATTACTATGTAGAGAGACTGCATACTACACATATACTATTCCCAGTATGATTTTTTTAGATAATGTTTTTATTGTAAGTTTTCTGAAGTTATTCAAAAATATAGAAATTGAAATTCAATGCAAAGCTACTGGTCTGATGATTCCCTGTATCTATTTTCCCTTCCAGGTGTAATGCATAAAAAGTGAATTCTTTTCAATATATGCTTGGGGCCAAGATATTGTTGTCCCAATATGAATTAATATTAACGTCAATCTTTAATATATCTATGTTTGAAGAATTTTTGTAATTATTTCAACATGTTCTTGACTAATTCTAGGAGCCGCTGATGCAATTTATCATGCTGTCAAAGCTGTTAAATATTACAGAGCAAGTAGTGCTACAACTAGCCGAAGGTTGGATGGGTACCAAGAGGGTACAGAGCATTAGAATTAGTTTGCTCTGGCAGTTTGAAGTAAGTATACTGTTCTTATGAGTTATCTAGTGACAGAAGAGTTGAATGCTTGAATGGTATACCATTGAAAGTTTCACACATCAGATATTGAATTATATGAGACTTGAGCAACCATACATGTATTCAAAATAATTGGTATCGCTGGAATCGCAGAGTGGATATCATTTTTGCTGTAATCTCCATGTAAAGTTTCATATCAAGCTTGGACAAATCAGATACAGTTACCGGAGTCGAAACAACTCAGCTTCTACTTTCAATTGCCATCTATTGCGTATGTTTTTGGCTCCTATAGTGTATTATATGATTGACCCAAACCAAATCTAATCCAACTGTTTATATATATACTCAACATTATATCTCATATTACAAATTTCAAAATACAGTGGCTTGTCTTGCTAATCCACAGAAAAATTAGTTCTTTGAGTCATATTAGATGTACACATAACTGATAAAAATTGTCACCCTGGCTGCATTTGATCCAGTATATCTTTGCACCAATTGCTGGCCTTTATTGCAATGTGTATTCGACAACCTTCCAAGTCTGCAAGGTTGACTACTTTGCCTTTAAGAAATCACTGAATTTGGAGTTGTACTTTAAGAAACTAATAATATATCATAATATCACTGTAGTTCTTTATTTCAACCCTATGTGAATCATCATTTATTCAACATCCATTACTGAGATACACAGAAACTTCAGAGAGCATTTTGCGCAGGACAACTGTGTACTGGAGAGACTTATTTTTCAAGCTGGCAAGATTACTATTCTGATATTAATTCCTTCATGATTTTATTTACTGTCGAAATCATTCTACCCTTTGAAAGATGTTTACTAACTAAAATTGAAATCATGGGTTCCATTCTTCTGAGTATAGTTGATGATTGTTTTATAATCTTGCTGCATTGCTGTATACTTTCTCCTTATATCTTCCACTCTAACGTCCTGTCTAAAAGTCAGACTCTGTAATATATGGGTGGCACGTACCAGATTGGACTATTGGGGTACCAAATAGTCTGTATTGAATCAATCTTTGAAATGTTGCATACCAGCTATATTGTATACTCGTAGATCAATAGTTATCCAGCACATCTATACCCAATCAGGTCAACCTGCATATGTCGAACAAGGATTGCTTGTTGAGATTCCAGTCTGAAGCCGGCAAAATGGTATTTTTTAATGATTCTTCATTTCCAAATTCTGCGGGATAGTGGGGATGGTGAGCCCCTGATTTGATTAGCATTGAGGCATATGATCAAAATAAATAATATAAGACATAATTGAGGTGAGAGTCCACTAAATGGAAGAATCAAGTCAGTGTACTGGTTTTGCCAAGTCTTAATAATACTTTGGAGGGTGATGTATTATTGCTCAGTTATGGCTTCAGTGATATGTAATTGAAAGTAATGCAACTCTGGTTATTGTATCATGGTCACAAATGCATTACACTCCACCATAACAGGGTGATTGGTAACACAATATTTCCTCAAAATAAATTATCTGTGTAAAGTATGAAAAATACATCTGACGCTGCATAATAACCCTGCATATTGTTGGCAGACAATCCTTACTAGCCAGGATGAGGATTCATTTTTCTTTACTGAAATCTACCATTTTAAACTATTCTTCAGCTGCTACAGGAATCGCCACATTTGAGTATATTATAATATATCTCTCTGAGGCAATATGAGGTATTTTGGTGTACACACATTGAGCAGCTAATAAACTGTCAAGATTGTCCTGCCACCACTTAGAGATTGGCTTTCTTGCTAGCTGTATGTCTCCTACATGAGTATGGAAAACTACACAGCTGGTGACATTTTCACTGTAGTTACAATTCTAACTAACATATATATTGTAAAATGATAATAATGTTGATACAATATCTTCAAACTGAAGTAATTGCTATTGCTGTGTGACTTCTTTGTATCTGATTGCATGATGTGAAAGAAGATGCCCTCCAGTTCAAGACATAATATCAATTGGTATCCTAACTGTGATATTTGATATTGTTCTTGTTTAATATCTAGTGACATCATATCATATTCTTCCAATACCCATTATTTTCAAACACCATATGAAGATATGCTGTGTTTCAATATTCTATCCTACCAAATCAAGGATTCAACCACAATAGGAAGTCTGTTATTAATGATGCCATTTCTCTTTTGAATTATTTGGATTAATAGTGACATACAAATCCAGGGTTTTGTACAACAGGAAAGGTTACAAGAGTTTTATATTTCGTTGAATGTTACTGCTATGTTCAATATATTTACCCATACTTCAAGTTAGTTTAAATTTCAAATTGCTTCTATATATATTTACCACCATACCATTCACAAACAGTAGCAAAGTACAGATTTCTTCCATTCACAGCCATTATGAGTTCAACTGATATTTCGGTTGACACCATATCATGCCCAAATATCAATGTGTATTCATGAGCTAGTGATACTGCAGATCCCTGTCATAGTAACAGTGTATTTGGATAGCCTACTAATAGCATTTATTCACTATCAGGTTCTGGTTTCCCTTTTTAACAATAATGAATTCCAGGGTTTCACCAGTACTACCACCTAATTCCAATTAACTGAACTGCATACTGACAACCACACTGCACTTTAAGCAAAGGATTCTTAACTTAGGGATCAGTTTTGTACAGATATACATTGCCAAAGGCAGATGAAGTAGACCTGAATTGTTTCAATGTAAGTAGTGCTCAAGATATGGTATCACATGTTGAGGTCCATTTCGAGTAAGTGCAGTACTGCTGCCAAACATTTGCATTCTGTATCAGTAATCTTGATATACTATCCAACCTAATTTTACTCTGGGAACATCTACATAATGCCCAGTATAACTCTGAGCAATGTGAGTTAAGCCAAATCCAGACTTACACAAAACTAATATTTGAGGAATTTTGGTTTGTGCTAATCACAGGAGGTTTCTTGCAATACATACCACACATTCATTAATGGTGATGAACTGTCAATCTTGGACTGAGCTGGGGGCAACATGGAAATTTGGCTGAAGCCAACTGAATTATCCTCAAATAAATTGGCCAAATGATATCTTACCTCACCTTCAGTGCCCTCAATTAGCGGATGCTAGATTCAGTGTCAATTACATGGAACAATAAGCTGTCCGATATTACCCATCAACAGATGCACTTGCATTAGCCATCAGAGAGACCCCTGCAAGAGAAAATGGGTGGTCTAGACATTCTGGTGTTATTGCAGACCAGGCTGCGATGAGAAATACTTGACAGTGCTAAATGGAGTTGACAGAAGTTAAATGAAGAGTATCAAAAGACAATTAGCAGCAAGGTTGGAGATATAGGGAAGATGGGAAGATGGGTAGGAGAATTAACAATTAACTAGTAACTAATACACCTGAGTGCCTGTGCAAAAAGGTGGGAAGTGTTCTCTTGGGTATTACAAATAGAATTCCCACAGTGGTGATATATACAGTTCAGAATAATACTAATGGCAACATATTAGCATAATGTATTTTGATCAGTGCGGGTGTACAGGAGTGTCTAAGATGACGTGGAAAATCAACTTGCAAGTACCAAGTTTAGGAAATGATTAGATCCGGCAAAGGTATTCCAGCTGGATTTTGGAGTAACTTGAATCACTAAGGACCAGTATGGCAGAAACCAGTGCATCTGATATTAGGCAGACCAGCAAGATGGGAGTAATTGTGATACAACTGTGAGCTTCTTGAAGCACTGGAGGGAAGTTTTGGGAGCCCCTGTTATTGTTACTCATACGAATGTGGATATCCCAAATATTCCTTCAAAGATCAAAGAGTTTATAGAGATTGTTTTCTTGAGAATGGCAGAAACCTGCTGAAGGTTTCTGAATGTCCATATATCGGTATACTACCCTCCATGGTTATTAAGATCCATGGCTTATTGTTTATGATCAACTGCTACATTATACTATATTGGCTAACATTTCCTTCAACATTCTATAGTTTTGTTTTCAACAGCTAGAACCAAAACAAAAGGCAACACATTATTCAATAAAATGTCAGTATACAGAAAACATAACATTACTAAGCAAAGAAATGAGATGAATCTAACATGGTGTTAATAATATTCTCTACAGCATTAATTTCCGCAGTGCTGACTATAGTAGATGTGTACAATGCATCAACAGTATACAGTAGTTCGATAAGCAACTCATATTTACTAAAGATTGGGGACTGGTGAGGGGGTACAATTGAATGCCAATATCAGCTGGCTCAATTTTTGACATCTAACAAACATGACATGGAATGTTAGGTAGCTGCAAATCAAAATGGAGTTGGAAAGATGATATGATATATTTAGAGGAAAACAGAGTATATCACCTGGAAGAAAGAAGGGCCAGATCAGAGAAATGGTATGGATATGAAAAGTACTGCAGGTGATGGCGGAGCTCCAAATCAAATAGCAGACCATATTTGCAGGCTGCTGAGGGCCACCAGGAATTGCAAACCACCACTGCTGGTGGAGTAGCACCATGAGGGGGTTGGGAAGACTCTATTCAAGCAGAGTATTATTAAAAAGCAGTGGTGTGGTTGCAGAGGTATGAATTGCCGCACCAAGGTATGAATAACAGTAATGGCTTCCCCCACATTATGAATCACAAGGGAAGAGCAAAATGCACATCGTAATTGATTGTGGAAAAGCATAATATTATCCTTCTTCTGAGTGGCAACTTCGGATAGTATACAGAAAGTAGCTGTGTCTACCTGCTTTGAAGTTTGGGGAGCAATAGGTTCAAAGCAGTGAGAGGGTATTGCCTGGCACCCTAAGAAATTGGCAGCGAAGAAAAATTGATGGTAAATTGAATCCAGTACTTCCAGTTGGGTGAACATTGACATCAGCAACAACCCAAGGTTGCGTCAGGAACACCCAGGTGTTTCTGACAGCTCTGATGGCTCAGACAGAACGTCGTACTCTCTGACGGAAAATTACATGGTACCAAATGCATACGTACCTTCTGCACTTTCCATCCAGAATGTGGTGACGTATACAAACCATCAGAATGCCACCTGTGTTACCCTCCTCGCAGGGGCTCCAGTTATGCTGTAGCCATTTACACAACTATAGGCCATGTGTATGCATTTCTCCAGCCGAATGCCACATTATACTGCTCCACGATTGCTACAGTCACTAGGCAAAAGTCCTGGTGATTGGGTTCGTGACCACCCCAACAAAAATACCGGGTTCTGACTTTGCAAGCTTCCTACACCCCCTCTGATGCCTCTAACTGCCCACCAAGAGGTGACCCTCGCAGAGAAGCGGGCAATTATGCTTTTCTTTTATCTGAGATACTCTTTTACAGCAATTAGTCTGATTGCAGGGTGACATTGATCAACAGTCCGCAATTGTGTTACTCGTGCTACCGACCGCCAATCCCTTGAAATCAATCCATGCAGCAACACACCATGTAGTGTAACTTGGCGACAATGAAGATGGATCATGCGAGCAGTCAAGAAAGACAGACAAATCACAAGAGCCGAATTGCGTGATATGTATGCACCAAATGGATCACTGTCAACCATTCATTTGTACCTATGCCAGAATAACTATGGGAAGTGGCTACAAAAGAAATGACCAAAGCTTGAAAACAAACACGTATTCCAAAGGCTACAATGGGCACTTGAACAAAAGCATTGGACAAATAGGAACTGGGAATGAGCTATTTGGAGTGATGAATGTTCAGTGGGGAAGAGTGATTCAGGGCTACAAATCTGGGTATTTCGACAACCACCTGAGAAGTGGTTCAAAGACTGCATTGCACCAAAACAAAAGGGTAACAAGATTTCCTTCATGCTTTGGGGTTGTTTTTGGGGCAGGAACTGAGGAACCTTCTGCCCTGTTATTGTCAAATCAGTCAACAAGGGTGTCTATGTCAAGCTTCTTGAGTACCTTCTTCTTTCAGTCCTTAAACGTGTCCATGAAACCCTAGGGGATTCCATCTTCCAGCACGACAATACTCCAGTACACAATGCAGCTGTGGGTATGGATTTTTTTGAGAAATACAACTTCCAGGTGGAGGACTGGTCATCCTATTGCCCAGACCTCAACCCCATTGAACATGTCTGGGTAAACCTCCAGCGCAGGCTTCATAGGAAATACCCAGCCATTGGAAACACAAAGACAAGTATGAATACAGTGAAAGCAAGGTTGGCAGAAGTCCTGTCTGAGATCTGGAAGGAGATACCGGAAGCATACTTCAAGCAACTGAGGAAAAGCATGCCCGATAGGGTGGCTGCCGTAATTAATAATATGTCATGGGATTCATGGTACTGTGCATGTAATTGTATTCAATGTTTTTCTCGTTGCACAGATATCATTATACGTATCTAGACACTTTGTCTTTTTAGTTTGAAGACTGTGTCATCTTTGGTTGTGGTGTAATATTGATTGTTGTTGCTGGAGAGTGTGTTTGTGAGGGGGCGCATGGACCAAATCACCAAGACTTTTGCACAGTAAATGTATTTATCAGATGCAGCACTCATCGCATATATGTTTACCTTTCAAATTTTGTCAAATATTGCAATTCAGTGTTTACTTTAGATGCATCGCATGCCATTGCATTTGCTTCACCATTATTCAATTTTACAGGTCTGAAATGTACTTTTCAAACTTCATTCTCACTGGTACTATGCCCTCAGTCCTCTAAATTCTGTGTTAATCTGTCATCGGCTTGTGATGCTTCTTACTGTGCATCAGCATCTGGATCGTCGCCCTCATTGCCCTCATACCCATCGACTTCACTGGTTCCCAGATCGAACCTCTAAAGATCCGTCTCGACCTGTTTTTGCTGAGTGGTGGTGGGCATGGCATTGGGTTGTTCACTTTTTTCACTGTGATCTTTGTAATCTCCTCTGCTCCATGGCATCCCAAAATGCAGATCATCACCAATACAATTGATCTATATCAGAATGTTTTTGTCAGTGCTTTTGATTTCAGGCTCCTCGAGCGCCACTCTGGAGCTCACATAGTCAGGAAGGATAGCATTGTCAATGCACTGCTTCCATACAGATAATCACAGCATGCATTGAGTTCTCTGCCTGTTGGATCTGATGCTTGACTGTAGCAAGAGTGTTTTCATACACCATCTGTTTGTAGCTCTCTGGTAGTGTGTTCCAGGTATTTATCAAGAATGTATAGGTGTTTTCAACTCCAGGCAAGGTTAACAACTTGCGATCCATTGCAGGGCAGCAGGATGCAATCTTACCACCATCATCCATGTAGTTAAAGTAGTTTGAGCAACCAGAACTGTTCGCTTTCAGCATTGACTTGGAAGCTTTTGAGTGAACACCTTTGTTCTATCCCAACTCCAGGAGAGTGGCTCAATGCTGTACAGGTAAACATGATCAGCGGCAAGGGTATATCACTGTCCTCGTCATTAATCATGGAATTATCAAATCCATCAGCATACTTAATGTAGTTATTCACCTGATGATCAAATTTGATCTAGGTAAACACGGGGATTGCATCTGCCAGGAGGTAACATGGATGCTGATCATTCATTGGTAGCTTTCGACTCTCTCTGCGTTGGATTTAGACCGCCTACACCACCTTTCAAACACTCTGCAACGGGAAACAGATACTTATTGTCTCCCAGCTGGGGATCAATGAATACCAAAGGCTCTGTGGCGGATTCGAAGTGGTGGAGATCATAAACCTCTGCTATGTGATCCATTGCTGACTGAATCAAATGTGACTCAACCTGATCGACTTGTCCTCAAACCTGGTACTAGGTTGAGGATGTAATAAGCAATGTGGGCTGTTGCTTCAGCATACCTCTTTCAAAATCACTTTTGTGCAAGCCTCACATGCTATGGACCAAATGTTGTTTTGCTGCATAGCGGTGTTCCAGTACTTCTCTATTATTTACCAGTGTGGGGCTTCTGCCAATGCTTTCACAAGGCATCACATTGCATAACTCACCATCTCCAAGTCACTTGTACTTATAAACAGCTGTGTATTGCACATTTAGAGCTCCAGGAGTCTGACAGTTGCAGATACAAGATGCGTCATATCTCAGTGACCAAATTGATAGATGCGGTGACTACCAGAGGCCACTGATCGAGGTCTATGCACTGCCAGCAGTTGCAATTGTTACTGCCGCTGTCCCTAAATGCTATCTGTAGCTCACATTCACAGTGGATTTGGAATGACTGTGTGGGCCACTAGATTCGGGATGGGGGTAGACAGGTTCTCAAGACAGCTGAGAGGAGTGTAAGTTATAGCCATGCTAGATGCTGGGCTGGATGCAACATCGCACGTTGAGTCAATCTGAGAGGTTTCTCTGGGTCATGATGTGCTACAACTTCATGTACCATGTGTGGCGGTTGGAGGCTTTCTTGACCGTCGCTGTGAAGCTGACGGGGTGGAAATCTAGGGTTCAGTGGTAATTGCAACACGAGAATTTTCAGTGAAGATGAGGGGGTGGAGTTTTTACCTTGGATTGTAGAGGCTACAGAACTCCCTCCTTGAGAGGAATCACCCGGGCCAGCCATTATGGAAATGTCCTTTTTATCAGAGGGTAGTTGCGCATTCCCCGATGACCCATACTTTTGTTGTGTCTGATAATTTGAAGAAGTTCGAACATTTCATATGACTGGAGTTGTGTCAGGGTGAGGACTATGTGAAGGCTGAATCTGATCTAGATATTCCACATTAAGAATATAGAACTATTGTCCTCTGCATGCAGAGGTGATGGCAGGTGAGGTAGACTCCAATTTGATTGACCAGGGAGGATTTCAGTAACAATGGGAGGCGTAGTGTTGGCCACGCTAGACTCTAAACCACTAGTGTCCATAACGCTACTCTGGGATGAGATCCTGTGAAAGGTATTCAATTATGGGGTTAACTGCCATTAGATTGAACTCAAATTGGACTTAGCATTGATATTCACAGTTAGAGCAATGTCTGAAGGTCTATTTGCACCGCATGAAGGGTGTTTATGTCTTCTTGATGCGATTATCATAATATTGCACTCATTCTTGCCACAATACTTCAAACTATTGTTTGTGTATATCTTCAGCTTTCCGGTGAAAATCTGCAGTTGGCTGCGCTACAAGCATTACAAAGCAATCAATGCTGTATTCTGCATTCTATGACATCAGGTGCATGTGCATTATCCACTGCTAGGCATGATGTTAGCCGTGTTCAATGGTTGTACAGTGGGAACAACCTGAGAAGACCTCAGTTTGCTCTGAAATGGATGAGGTCTGAGCGGTCAAAGTGGTGTATGATGCAAAAACGATGCCGAGTGTCTGAAACGTACCTCATTGTGAGTACTAAAACTTGTCTCGAGGCTTCTCATTCATGAGGTGCATGGCGGTTTGAAATATCACGGCTGGGAGGTTTTGGCTTCGTTAACCAACAAAACATAGGATATGAATCAACATTATCATATTACACAAGTTGAACCAAGAAATCACAGGAGCTCAAGTGTATATATTGCTTCTTCCCGCCTACACCACCTATCAACTTTTCTCCTGTATGGAAGACACCGCCACCATCGTGAACAATCTTGACTCATGCGACATGTACAGAACAACGCCTCTCATTCCAAAACACATTTGATAACCTGCACAACTGCTTATGTTCTCTCTCAGTTATCTTCTACTACATGGATCTGTATTATAATGCTAACGCCTGGGATGTAGATCCATTGTCAACTCACCGTGACGGCACCAAAGGTCAGCTGCAAAGTCACGGGTAAGGCAACAGGTAGTACAAAAATACCTGTATCGGTTACGAATCGCCACCTGCCATTCGATCAAGACTGTACAGTAGGATTCATTTCGGAAAACATCTGTGGACTCATTCTGATGTACAATGTTTGAGGCATCAAGGATGTGTGGGCATGGAACCTGTTTCATTATATAATCTTTGTTCATGCAGTCACAAATCGCCACTCTTTGTTGTGACGAACCTGTCAAGACGATCGATTGATTGAGTCTAAGTCTAAGATGACACAGAGTCTATATCGTAGCTGCCAGCCCTAACCCACAGCCACGTGATGACGTACTCTACAAAGACCCGGTCTAACACGCCTCCAGGGCGTTATCATGTCCGTCAAACACTAAGCCATTGAAAAAACAGACAGAAAACAAACAGAAGACAGAAGACAGAAGCCAAACCATGCCATGCCCTGAGCTCCTCCCAAACGACTCCTGCTCATGCCATTAGAGTCGTCAATCCTGGGCCTGCGCCTAAACTCGGTGGTTGATTGTTCTGTCAGCTTCAACTGTCTTGACTTCCAGTCGGCCGCTCCTCTGAAGGTGACACACAGTTCTGTTGTATCGTGATCAGTATTGCACTGAAGAACTGAATCGAAGGTACTGCTCCAACCAGCTGGAGCAGGGTTGAGTCTCGTACGCAGCCTCTTGGTACCAATCATGGGTTGTGCTGTCGGTGTCGGTGTCGCAATTGGAGACGCATCTCCGCGGCAATGTTGAATTCCCCTTGACAAACGAAGCAGAATACCGTCGTTCCCCTTTTCAAACACAAGTGCTAATAAGCAGTTGTACGGTGGCGAATGCTCGAGTAGTCGAGTGTGTGCGTGCACATGCAAAGGTGAGTCTGTGTCGGTATCAAAATTGGAGACGCTTCTCTGTGGCGATGTTGACTTCCGCTCGACAAACGAAGTGGGAGTGTTCATCATAGCTGTGGGGACTGATTTGAGTGCGGTCATCACGTGGGCTGGTTTAGGGTTGAGCGCGGCAGAGCCGCATGCACTTTAGTTCTTGTGTACGTGTCAATTAGACTTAGCGAGAGTCAGTGAGTTTTAGGTCAATAGAGAGATTCAGGACAACGGACACCTTACAACAGGTTATGAGCCCGGGCACTTCACTGATTTGACGAACTTGACTCGGATTGAGATTTCGATTTGCGGCATCATCGAGATGGTCTCGGAGGAGTACAGACAGACAGACTAGACACGTGTACGGATGACAAGATGGCCGAATCGACAGCAATCTCAATTAAGAAGTTTGATGGTACGGACTACAAGAGCTGGAGTTTGGAAGTTGAAATACTCTTGGAGCAGAAGCAGGTTCTCGGCATTGTCGATGGTACAGAGGAAGCACCAGAAGATGCGACAGAGCTCAAATCATGGAAGAAGCAGCACGGAATTGCGCGGTCCACCATTCTCCTCACAATGGAGCGGTCATTGCAGCAGCAGTATGGCGTTCAGAAAGATGCAAAGGCGCTGTGGGATCAGCTGAAGGAGGACTACAAGTCGAAGGTGAAACTGAATGTTTGGGCTTTGCGAGACGAAATATCAGCTGTGAAGTTGAGAGATTGCGAGAATGTGCAGGAGTACGCATCGAAGATCCTGGGGCATGTGAATGACTTCAACCTCTGCGCCGACAGTTCGACTGGTAGCGGTACAATGCCAAAGAGCGAGCACAGCTACTATCTGATGCAGGGTATACCTAAGGATGATGATTGGAGGTTTTTCACCCAGTTGATGTACAACAAGATCGACACCTTGGCCGACAAACCGGAGGAGATTGTCACGAAAATGAAAGCCCACGAAGTGCGCTTACAGAAGGACGACGATTCGGAGGTGGCAGCCATGTTCTCAAAGTTGCAGACGAAGAGTGAGAAGCGGAATTCAAAGCACTCTCGGAAGTCCCAGAGGTCCCGTGGTAGTGGCAGTGAGAGCGATGGTAGTAGTTCGGAGAGTGAGAAGCATCGCTGCAGGCATACTCAGGAGTGCTACAGCTGCCATAAGGTGGGGCACATTGCATGGTATTGTCCAAGCACTGCACCGGTGGAGAGCGGAGCACAGACAGAGACAGCCGCAGCTGCAGTGACGACAACGACATCTATTGAAAACTATTGGATGACAGTTACGACCAGAGAGAGCCCATCGAAGGAGAGCTGGTACGTGGATTGTGCCACCACCTCTCACATTTGCGGAGATCGGCAAGAGTTCGTACGGTACACGCAGTATGCCAAAAGAGATGAGCAGGAAATTCACGACTTTGCTGGAAGGGTCGCAGGCAAGGCCATCGGATATGGAGACGTGCAATTGAGGCTTCGGCTGCCAGGATATCGCCGAAATCATGAGGTTGTTGTGAGAAACGTCTTGCATATCGAGGGAGCACACAACTCGCTGTCACAATCGCGGCTGATGGATCGGGGACTACAGATTGTCCCAGTCAATGGCTACGGAATCAAGATATACGACAAATTGCCGGCAGAGGAAAGTGCTGGAGGTCAAGGTCGAGGTCGAGGTTGAGGAAATCTTCTGGGCTTGGCACGCCAGATTTGAGGGTTATTCCGGCTGGACGTGAAGGATGCAGGAAAGAGAAATCGAGCGAGAGGATAGGAGCTCCAGGCATGGTTGATTGTTTGTGAGGAGCTCTAGGCACGGTTGATAGTTTGGGAGGAGCTGCAGGCAAAGCTCTATCTTCGTTTTTCTTGAGAGATTAGTACTTACGGTCGTGATACCGCCCTGGAGGAGTGTGGGGACGGATTTCAGTGCGGTCATCACGTGGGCTGGTTTAGGGTTGAGCGCGGCGGAGCCGCATGCACTTTAGTTCTTGTGTATGTGTCAATTACACTTAGCGAGAGTCAGTGAGTTTTAGGTCAATAGAGAAATTCAGGACACCGGACACCGTACAACAATAGCCGGTTCCGTTCCGGAGGCTCGTGTAGTCGAGTATATCTCGGTGTCGGTGTCGGTGTCAGTGTCATTGTTGGTGTTGGTGTAGGTGTTGGTGTTGGTGTTGGTGTTGGTGTTGGTGTTGGTGTTGAAATTGGAGACGCTTCTCCATAGCTGCAATTCAAATTGGAGATGCTTCACCAAAGGTTGCTCTTCCGTCTCAGCCAGTCCTAGGGAACTCATTCCCGTAGATAGTGGATCCCCATATGTGGCCTCCCAGGTGGAGCAATGGGGTTGTCGTCATTGAAGGTTTAGGGTGAAGGTACAATACACACTGTACAGCTAACAAAGCTTCCTCGTCCTGACAGTAGAGGAGTCCACAGACTTCTTGAATTCATGGCCACAATTCCCACCGCTGGTCTCTCGAGGCTGTCGCAAATCACATACCCAGCACACTATAGCAGGCCAACCGCAGCGCTCCCCGGGGGGTTCGCGTGTGTTTGTCGACATCTCCCAAGTATCCGCTGTCCATTACCCGCCCACTTCTCATAGACTATCCAAATACCATACTGTATGTCAATCACTCCTTGGCTTTGCCACCGGTTGACCTAGTATTGAAATTGCTTCGCACACATCTGATGATGCCGATGTTGACCCGAACTCCTCCAAGGGTGTTGTTCTAAGCTCGTACGAGGGTGTTGATCCAAGCTCCTGTGAGGGTGTTGACCCAAACTCATCCTGCACTCCTGCCAAACTGCTCTCCGTACTCGTCCCAAACTTGTCCTGTCGACGTATCATTTGGTTGCCGAAATCTCGTATACCTGTAGAACTCATCACTGCAGCCATCGCAGCGATCGAAGCCATCGCGGCAATCGGGCCATTGCGGCCATTGCGGCCATTGCGGCCATTGCGGCCATTGCGGCCATTGCGGCCATTGCGGCCATTGCGGCCATTGCGGCCATTGCGGCCATTGCAGGCATTGCAGGCATTGCAGTCATCGCAGACCTCTAAGCGGTTGAGTTTGAGATTTCGTCGAGAGGAGACATCGTTTGCACCGCTGAATCATCGTCCTGAGTCCATAGGGTGTCGTAATCCCCGATGCGTTCGCAACCCATCCGGGACCCTGCCGCCTGGCTCCTATGAAGGTTTGCAATTTGACTGTTATCTTCTCATAGTTGTCGAAAATGGTATCTGGATCGTGGTCGCGCCCGGGCTCATTACCTGTTGTGACGAACCTGTTGAGACGATCGATTGATTGAGTTTAAATCTAAGATGACACATAGCCTATATCGTAGCTGCCAGCCCTAACCCACAGCCACATGATGATGTACTCTACAAAGACCCGGTCTAACACTCTTCACAATTCCACCTGCTGTGGCTGTACTGCGGGAGCAGGTATTGCTCATTTCAGGTGTGTTTCGCAGTCTTCCACTCCTATATAGGGAAAATGTTTGACCAAACCCATGAACGAATAAACAATTGGAGGTGGGACCACACTTATGCCAGTGGGGATCAAGTTGAGTGCAATATTTTGCAGACAACCAGCTGGCCAAGCGTTCAACGCACCTGCAATCATTGCTCCTTATACGGTAGCAATAATCTCAGGGTGAGGATTGAGCCGCCAATCTGTGGGCAGTACAAGCCATGTGACTTCCTGGCTGATAGATAACTCAATTGGGATGAGAGACTCTACGACAATGATGATGATGCGGATTGAGTGGTTGGCAGAGCACCGAGCAGTGGACGGAGCCATCCTGGCTCAGGTAATGACAATGACGACTACAAGGGTGAGGAGGACATGCAGGGCGGTAAGAAAGGAACTGGGAAAGTGAAGGGAACAATGGATGGGAAAGGGAATGGGATTGCAACTGAGGACAGAAAGGGCAAAAGGAGGGCGACAGTGAAGGGGAAGGGAAATGCAACGGACGAATGGAAGGGTAATAGGAAGGGGAATGGCAAAGTGAATGGTACTGTTTAACAAACCCCAGAGGAAGATGATATATCTCCTGCCATTGCATTGCAGTTGCAGAAAGAGATGCATAAAGCAGACTCGGACACAGAGGCCAAACCAGAGCACCTATATCTACACCTGAAATCATCCCCCCCCCATGTCAATTTCCTCAGATGATGATACCAACTCTACCAAGGAATCAGATAGCAACTATGACTCATCACATCATTCAACTGTGGATATGCACATGGTGGATAATGTGGACGAACTGTATGGCGTTGATTCAAATGGCGATGTGGATTTGGTGATGGATGGTGACAATAAAGAGAAGGAAAATGAAGCGGAGGAAGATGAGGAGAAGCACGATTAGCATGACGAGGAGGATGAGAATCAGGATGATGGCAAAGAACCGCAGACGATTGGTCAGGGATAAGTGGTAAATACATTCGCTGATGATGTAGTTACTATGTTAGACAATCAAGCAGCCGTGCAATATGACAACGTCCGGCTAACACACAACCATACCCCATGGCCATAACCTCAGGCGCCTGCCCCATGGCCACAAACCCAGGAGCAGCACCCACAACCACAATCTGCGGAAACTCCTATCCTCAGTGGACAAGCAGTTATGGGGTTTGTGATGCCACAAATACTTCACCCAGTGGTGCCAACTTTTAAAAAGCTGAGGGAGCCGGAAACACCTCCGATGTGGATGTGGATCAGCAGCTGCTCGGCGAATTGCCAGATGGCAACCGTCTATCCAATGCCCCTCTCCAAGATGTCCATCTCCTTCAGGCAACCCCGGATGGCTCAGTAGATGAGAAGTAAACCAGTTCTTGTGTTGTGAAGGAGGCGATGGTTGTTGAGTTCGGGATAGGGTCCGATTGTTGCCTTGGGAGTTTTCTGTGCAGAAATCAGTTCATCCCAGCCACTGATCAAGGCATGCATGGAGGTGTTTTGTTCTTTAAGGGTTCTTTTGTTTCCGCCTTGTTTGGGTTTGGGATTGGGCTTTGCGTTGGTTTATTTCGATTGATCCAGTCTATTCATCTCAGACATCAAGTGTTACATGTATTGGGAGGTTTTTGGATTGCTCAGGGTTCAATTTCTTGGTGAGTTTCGTATCAGTTTTATGTTATTCATAGTATAATGGGATATCGTATATGCAGCATTGTTGCAACTTCTGTCATGTAAGCAACCTCCATCTGATGATGTCGAGGGTAGATAAGTCTCTCAAGTTAGCTGAATGTATCGTGAGCTTACACCCACACCAGACTGCGCATGCCCAACACCAACTTTCCTGCCTTTCTATAGTGTATACTCCACTCCTCGTGTATCGTTGACAATGCCTGAGAACACCGTTATATATTGTCCCAAATTTTCATGCCCAAACAAGTTCACCGCAGACAGCTGGTGAGTTAACCATTTCAAATTACATCATCCTGAACACTTGAAAGTTCATGCCAGAAGAATATAACTATTTGCAGTGCACCCCAACACGTTGAACACACTCCATATCATCAATTCAATACTAACAAAGATTCCTGGGAAGACCTCAACGTGTTTCCCTAGTTTTAATATGTTGGAAAGGTGGCAGACTCCGAGTCTCAACCACCGCCTCTTCCTCCACCTCGGATGGAAACATACCTCTGTGCCGTCACTTTGCAGAACAATTTCAATGCTACACCATGAGAACACAATGCACAGGGTTACCCTCAGACGAAGGAACAGAACAATCCCTACTGCCTGTTTGCGTCACGTGAAGAGTACAAGAATATCCCGTTTGGGACCAGGAAGAAGGGCATGAAGAAGCACTATGACAGCGTGCTGAAGGAAGAAAACACCACTCTGCATTCCCGAAGTTTCAACTTCAGGCATTGCGACTGGAAGCTTGCGATTAGTATGGCAGATGATCAGGTTCTCAGGGAGTGGGAACTGCACACTCTCGAGGATATGAAATGGAATCACAATCAACAATGTCCTATCAAATACTGGAGTCAAGATATCATCAAAAGCATCAAATGGTCAATGCGGCAGCCAGCCCATGCCGAGCATCTCATCTATGCCTCCAAGTGTTGCTTTATTGGTGATAGACTAATGAAATGCCTCTATGTTGTGGACTGGTGGTGGGAGACACAGGTACGGAGAGCTACAGGAGGATAAAGACATGGTAATCAATGTGGAGTCAACACTGTGAGTTGGGGATACACTGGTTCCGTTGAACTTCATGTCTGACGGAATACTTATCTCGAATTTTGCTTGCGACAATGAATGAGTGGCCAGTTTATATCACAATTGCCAATCAATCTTCGAAGATCCGCCAGATACCCTCAACGCAGAGTCTGGTAATGGTCGCACTCATGCCGATTCCGATCAAAACCGCAATATTGCTCAGAATCTGCTGGAGGAGCAGCAGCAAAGAAACTGCGAGGTGCTGAACAAGGTACTCAGGTGGGTACTCCAGCCTCTCACTTTCAAACAAAATCTGAGCACCAAGAGCCCGCATTCCAATGTTCTCTGTGCAGATGGCAACTTCAGGGTTTACAATCCAGTGTTAGCAGCATTGCTTGCAGTCTGCCCTGAGTATAGCAACCTATATCATCTCGAGCAGCATGTCTGTTTTTGGTGCCTGCGTCCAAAGAATAAACTTGGAGATTCTGTCCCTCCTGACAAACAACCGCCCCAGCAGAATCAAAACAGATATAGACCACTCAGCAATGCAAACACCAAGGGAGCCGATGCCAAACTCTCGTCACACCATGTTCACCGAGGGTGCAATGTATTATGACATATTCCCTGTATCATGAGCGACTTCCCGACGCCCCACTTCCTGCATAACCTACACATTGGCATACTTGACCACCTCTGGAAGGGGATTTTTCACTGCATCAAGACGTACAAATGTCTTGAAAAGTACAATGCACTCTAGTTATCCATGCCTGCTTACCAATACCTCACCCCAAAAAATAAGTCATATGAAGAAGTTTCTCAATGGAATGGGAAGGAGATGAATGAACTGAGCCGGTACCAGATTGGAGTTGTAACCCAGTCTCTACGAGGTGCCAGCCGTGCTCAGTATTTCCTTTTGAACCATGCCCTGCAGTGCACATGGGCATCGTTAGAATTTTATATATATGTGCAATATGTATCTCTCTATGATGCAACATTGAACTACATGTAGTGTTAACAACAGTTCCAGTTTTGGACTAGGCTGGCTGTATAGGTCTGCATGCCAACGGCCTTACCCCATCAAAAATCGACCGTATTGTAAGCAAACCATCACATTAAGGTCACCAATATTGATCAGAGAGTTTAGTGTTTGGTATGTAAAATATGCAACTCTGCACGATGCATCTTTTGCCGATCCCTGATTATCGATATCTTCCACTCTCAGCAAGGGGTAGCCCGAAAATCTCGTTGTTGGGCCAAAAATACCAATAATTTCAACGCAGCTTGCTGAGTGTTAAAGATATCACAAATCGGAGACCACCGAGATATGCGCCATCTGAAGCTGCATATTTTACATACAAAACACTGAAGTTCTAATGAGTCTTCATGAACATAATTGCGGGAACCATTCGGCTCAGTCCTGGCCCGAATCTGCTGGTTCTACGTTGTCTTGTAATTGCTATATTTGACACAGTCCAAAAATGGAACTGTTGCTAACACAAACCACGTGGAGGACACCTTGCATTGTTTTTATTCCTCCAATGATGTTATCTTTCTCGGATGAGCAGGCAAATATGCAAAGGCCCAAGCCAATACCCTAATAATAGAACTTTTGAAGAAGCAAATGGTAGATGAGGAAACAAATACTGAAAGTTGGACTCCGTCCATGAAGCGCCCCACAGTGGATACCTCGTGGGATGAAATCAGCTACAAGACAGATTTCTCCGTGGCAGTAGATGCCAAGATCAACATTCTGCAGATCCACTTGATGGATCATTGGGTCCAACAGATTCATTAATATGGAGCCTTGCAACAGTATTCTGCTGAGAGATGACCCAGCACATAACACAGACTTCAAGGACGGTTGCAACGCCTCCCCTCACAATGTCAACTACCTGCCCCAAGTGATCACCTGTCAGCGTCACAATCTCTGCTTTGAAATGAGAGAGCTCGATCTCTAAGCCTATGCTCATCGTCAGGAGAGCAGCACTGCCGCCTGCCATGTCCTCCCTTCTGGTGCTGATCTGGCTGCCCCGCTGAGCTCCCAGTCATATGTGAAGCCCTAATTAGTGGGACCCCAAAACCACCACAATGGAAAGCATCCTGACGCTATGATCAGAGTCATCCGATCATTACTTGACAATGCGCAAGGTGCATAGCACTGCATGCGTATATACAATGGGAGCCCAGAGTGTATCAAGTATAAGCATCGTAACAAGGTGTACAGATTGGACGAACAACTGCAAGTAATGGAGCGCTGTATTTACCATGGTATTAAGGTTCGAGCTGAGGATTTATAAGGCGAATGCATATCTCAGATGTATCAATGCACAGGAATCCATAGCTGGGGTGGAGGGGACTGATGGAACGACTGTGTGCAGGTAAAGCAACACTGGTGGAGGTGTTATTACACGCTAAATGGGCCTCTTCTGTGGCAACTGCAACAACTATTCAAAATCAAGCTTCTGAACAAGGACGAAATGTTAGTTGAGTACTGGTTAGCTCTGACGCTCACCACAAAACATATAAACTCAGGTAAGTTTGATCCCACCTCGAAATTTGTACAAGTGAGATAAGCACCTGCAGTGTTTGGTTTGAATCATTTCAGTGTGGGAAACATTGTTGGCTGTGCACACCCAATTCCAGAGATAGCTACTATTAGTAAGACAGGAGATGGACAGAACGAGTGATGGATTGTCAATAGCCACATAGATCTGGCGAGTTGGAATCATGTGAATAATTTGTAAAGAGAGAACTCCATTTTGCAGGCAGGCAGATGGAATACAAGGTGAGATATTCACAGCATCACCCGTTGCATTGCTATGCCAATGCACATGCGTATCGAATGAACCCATTCCGACGTATAGTCCCAGGTGGCCACAACACCAGAGCTGTCATTCAAAATGGGTGACAGATATAGTGAAAGCAAATGGTGATACTGCGATCAGAGGGAAAAATGCAACACAACGCGTGGTATTGACACCTGGTGTGGTGTTCTCTGCCACTGGCAATTCTCTGACGGCTTTGATGGAGCGCGTCCACTCTGATATAACCATTCCGCCCAGATGGATATTTTTTTTGCCAATGGAGTTGATATCATTCAGGAATATTGAGAAATACGTTTACTTAGAGAGAAGTTCCTTGACACACATCCAAACCTCAGTTTTTGAAGCTTAATCAAACTAGCCAGTACAATCTGTAGTACAATGAGAACAGTGTACCAATTATAGTTGTTTCCAATTAATCCTGTGCTTCTACTAGGAATATGTTGAATACTAGTCAATATGATTGAGTCTACTAGATACACACAACACCAAATCCTTTACTTGAAGTCTTACTTGTTTGCAGATCAATAGTAAGAGAGATTCAACTAGGCAATTGATACTCAGATGGTATACCTACCAAAACATCTAATGTTGAGGACTGACTGTATGGTATAGAAATTGTAAGTATCCAACTTTAATCAATCATCAGGTCATACCAATCTGATCTCAATGCCGAAGGTGTCTTAGGGAATACAATTACGTTCCTGAATCTCATTGCAGCCTGACATGTAGCCCTTTGGTATTCCAGAGCAATCAGATATTCAGCAGCCTTACTGTGTGGAGCAATCTAGTCTACACTGGTCTTTGGTAGCAGAAGCACCAAGGCAGGCTGAAGATCAGACTTGCAAAATTTGTACAGTGTTTGGATTTGGAGTTTGAGCAATCCTGATGGCATAATTCCAGTGTATTTGGAGGGAAGCGAGAGCAGAGGGCAAGTGATGACTGTATCAGCACAGCGTAGTTTCTTTCACAGAGGACATACTCACTATATAATAACTTGTCCTTGTATACCTCACTCAGAAGTACATTATTGAGTACACAATGGAAACCATCTTCATGAATGTCTGAAAAACAGGTTTATGTGCCTGTCTTGTCACAATTATTATCACTGATTAATGGACTGATAACTCTATTCTCAGAATTCATTATGATGAATGAAATAATAGAAATCAATTATCTCTATCTCAATACCTCAAGATACAGTTGGAAGTACAACGATTCATAGGTAATGAAGATTCACTGTCTTCTTTAATGCTAGTGCTTGCTCAATTTGCATGAGATTATTCTTCAGTGAATTGTGATTCCGCACATGGCGAGCTGTCGGATCAATACTGATGGAATTAACATACAGTTGTATATTGTGAAAAGACTGCACATGGGAATAAATATACCATCAAATAAAACAGTATGAGACGGAAAATAGTTTACAGAATTGACGCTGTATTGGAATGGACAGAGTTCATGTTTAGCATTCGAATAGTGCAGAAGAAATCATTGTGGCAGTTTTTGTTATCATCATATACGCCATACATTTATTCTGATATAGGAGATGTAGGGGCAATCTGAATGGAGGGATTCTTAATCACAAATGGCAGATGTTTGTGCTGCTAACTTGTATGCTATCTATCCAAGAAATGGAGATTGGTTTAGCCAATCCACCTAGAATGGAAGATGATGCACCTGAAGAACTCACAACATTAAGAAAGTGGTATCATTTACACATGGTCTAAGCCAGGAAAATGAATTGCTGAGAACCTGAATGCCAATGATTACCTATATATGATGCTTTCCAATGCAGTAAGTATGTTTCGAGTATAAATTGTTTCACTTAACTGCAGGGAATAGCTTTGTTCCTGCATTAAGAGTTCTCTGAACAGAATAGATATGAGATAATCTGCAAGGCAATAACTGGTTTACATGGGTTCAAACTTAGCGTGTTATATATTAGTAGAAATATCAATCTGCATATATTTTATATCCATCTGAAGAGTAAAACATTTTCATTCTAGTCAGTTGTTTTAGTAGTATGCAGTTATGTCTGGGGTCAATGTTGTATTTTTGGGGCTATAATTTCACATTGATGTTGGGTTCTGTCTACAGAATACTTTCCAAATACAATTGCAGTTAATGTATAAGAGAGAAAATTTCAGTGCTCAAAGAAGAGATACCATTTAGACAAATGATCATCAGATAGAATAAAGATTCCGCTGTAATCACAGTAATTCAAGTTCTCATTAATAACAAGATTGCTATCAAATTAGTTATAAGCTCTCACCTACATTTAGATTGTACATATAATCTCACATAAATATTACTTTGATAAATCGTAGTATTATTCCTAGCTTCACTGCTTCACAGTTGACTTCAAGTAAGTGTTGCTGTTGATAGCTGGATATAAGATGGACTTTACATGTATGAACGTCAGAAAAAAGGTACTTTGACACACGAAATTTACAGTCAGCTTTATAACCTCATGTAGTCTGCCATAACTGCCATAACAGTGGATAATGGAATGAAACCTAGACCAATTATACATAATGCTGATAACTAATGTATAACACATTGTGAACATATGGTAGTAAGTCTACCCCACCCCATTACTTTTGTATACTAACTAAGTGCTGTCAGGATCTAGTGAGAGTATTTGTTTATTGTATGGTATCACTCCGTATGCTAGATTCACACTGTGGGTTGTTGGGTAGTGGGTACTTGTGTAATCTTACTGTATAGTCAGAACTCAAGGTTGGTTGTTAGGGTACTCGAGGTCATCTTGCCAGCGACTCCACATGGTATTGCCTTAGTCCTATTTGAGCCCAGTGTCAGCTGTCGGAATCAATACATATAGCCATCCTAACCTTGGTAGAGGCTTTTAATGCTATACCACTGATACTGTCAGAGCCCACCATCAGCTGTCGGTTGCTGCATGCATAGTTGCTGTGACCTGGTCAGTGGCTGTTCATGCTACCACCCTGGTCTTGTCAAAGCCCACAGTCAGCTGTCAGGGACTGACTATATAGTCGGGGTGATCTTGTCAGAGGCTTCTCATGGACCTGCGCTGGGTTTGTCAGGGCTGACAATGAGTAGTCAGAGTTCAGATGGATAGGTACAGTGATTTTATTGGAGGATCCAAATACTTTCGCCATGACTCATGGTTAATGATTAGTAGCTATTCATATAGTTCATCAGTTGCCATTCTAGTTATGATTTCAAACCATTTCCATGTGCAATGACAGTGTATTACTTTTACCTCCATTGTATTCTAATCATAATCAATCAAATGAAATATTCACTATAGGCTTGGGCAGGTGTATATTATTATGCTTCATTACCATCTCCAGATCACACTGTGTGGCACTGGGTGCCTTCTGATTTCAACTATTGATCGTATCAATCCTGTTCATGTGTATAGCCAGGATCTATTTAGCCAGATCTGGTGAGATACTATTCCATTGTGGAAATAGATCAGTATATGTACCCACACATTGTTAGATACTTGTGTCCAAAAGAGTGAACTGCATAACACTGTATATATCGGCTTTAAATGTTATATAGAGAACATTGCCACCAGCACAGTTGTCTAAGGAATACTTTACTGCAGCCGCAGCACATATCAAACACTCTGGCGTCACCCCATTGGTAAAGTGGGACATATATGGCTAACACATAATATTACGCTATCAGTCTCAAAGATGACCAGTGCCATCAAGTCTGATAGGGAATAATGCAGACATATTCCTTCCAGAACGTACGTTGGTTGTTTGGAGATTAATAAAATCAATTGGTTTCAGTTTAACTTTACTCTCACAGTCCAAATGATGATCCTGGTATATGCAAGAACAGATTGGCAATGTTACTAACATTTAGGGATCATGGTGAGTGAGGGACCGAAAGATAGTAGGATAAAAATTGGTCACTTCCATAAAATCCTTCTTATGAAGAAGTGGTCTAGTACCGAATTGGTGATCCGGAAGCCCGATTGTCAGTACTCCCGACCCGGGCATAAATCATGCCAATACGTTTCATGTGCATAGTAGCAATTGAAAGATTGCACTTCATGATTGCAATATTCAGAATCTCATTCAGTTCCTTGTAGCTTTCGTTGGACAGTTTGTCAACATTGACTGGGTAGGTGTTTTCACCCAGATTGCTGCAACAGAATAGGTCTCTGTCAATGTCTGACCAATCAGTTGTAACAGCAATGTAATACACAATATCCTTTGCCAGCAGCCAATATCAATGGGGGATATGTTCCACTGCTGCATCTGGGTGTTGCCTAACTCTCAGAGATTGTGCAATGTCAAAGCAAATAAGGGAATATTGCACTTACCAGCTAGGCATAGTGCTCCTGGTTCCCTGGAGGAGAGACATGGGGTGACTGCAATAACTATGTATTGTCAGCTGGAGGGTTTAATGTTGATTGTGGGTGTGATTGACACCCCACCCAGGTAGCCGAGAGAAAGAGAGGCCGATCATGTCTAGGTATTGTCAGTCAGTAATGTGGGGGCAGTTATTTATACTTTTACATGCCCACTGCCAGTTTTCATTCAAACTAGATATTCTCAACTATAAACAATCAGAGCTGAGTGCGGAGATGGTCAGTTTGGCTGCTACTAACACTTCGCTGGTTGCTGGGAGATGAATGAAGCATTTACACCTATAATCCATCCAAGTCAGATAGCAATATCAAGCTGGATGAGTGGCTGCCCCTGCTTGTATGTTCAAACTGGAAAAATGACTACTTCAATTTAATGTTCAGAATCTTCCACATGGGGATTGTATTTCATCATTATTATCATCAAGATCACCCATCTGCTGGCCATCCAAGCACTTGTTTTCACCATTATGGTCTCTTGATTGGTTCCATTGTGGGACCTTGTCTTTGCCGGGAGTTACATGACTACTGGAGTGAACATTTTGATTGCTACATGTGTGACTGCAGCTGCCAAGGGATCCACCACAGGGGTTTTGAACATTGCAGCAACCACTGGCTGGTGAATTTCACAAATTGTAGTGTGTGCTGTTACCTGATATAATTCCATTTGTTGTTGAGTGCATTGTATGTTATTCAGATTCGCATTGTGTGTATCCGCTTCGCATGTACACGAAATCCAGAGCTTGCTTCAATGTCTCGAGTAGTATATTTCTATCCCCGAGAACCTGAAGACATTGTAGTTAGAGTGAAACATGTTAACCAATCATATTGGTTTCTGTGACAGAGTGATGGTCCATGTGAACGTCAAAGTAATGCTGTGAACATGTCAGAAATCAGTACATTATCAGAGTTGAGATTATACTGCATACATTGAGACTTCAGTGGCTGAGTAGACATAATTATCTTTCGGGCAAGGTTGCTTCCAGCATCAGAGTAGGGTAGTTGTCACACTGAGAGTGATTGTCAGAGTCAAAGTTATACTAGATACATTGGATTTCCCAAGTCAGAGTTAAAGTAATGACCTGTTGTATAGGTGAGGTTGCATCCTGAATGCAAGTGGGGTGGTTGTCTGAGTCAAGGAAATTGTCAAAGTTGAGATAACTTGCAGAGTCAAAGATATTCCATATATATTGGATCTTTGGAGTCACAGTTGAAATAATGCCTTATTATTGGTGGAGTTGCTTTCTGTATCAAAGTGGGGTGGTTGAGAGAGTTATGGAAATTGTCAGAGTTGAAGTAATACCATATATTTTAGATCTCCCAAGTTGATATTAAAGTAATACTATATATCATGTGGGGTTGCTTCCAGTATCACAGTAGGCTGATTGTAAGGGTAAATGACATTTTTATGACTAAGGTAATGATCAGAGTCACAGTTATAGCATATACGTTGGGTATTCAATGTTACAGTGATAGTTATACATAACATTCATATATTCAGAATCAGTTATAGATTCCATTAGTTAGAATTAATACTCTACCACATTATTATATTTCAGAAATCTGCCAATCTTCCCGACCATATTCTTGTCTGCAAATCCATATGTTTGACTACTCTGTAACATTCATCTCACACAACATCTCTGGGTTTTGGGACTGCAAATCCGACGATACAGCAAACAGTTGATACGGCACTGTGAGGTCTTTAAATATATGTAGTAGGATGGAGCAGAATCAATCATGTATGGTGTGCTCTCACAAGATCAGCCAGATCTTGGCACTGCTACTCACTGGGTAATTGCTGCTGACCTGACCTGAGGGTAAAGAAAATGAAGACCTGATTGTTGAAGTACTGCATGTCAAGTAGTATAGCAGTTTCAAACTACAGGTAATTCTAGGTCAATGGGATTTGCTGTGCAGCTCCCCAATGTACAGTAGTACATCTCTAGGGACCTTTACCAGGTAACATATCCTGCGATGTGCATGATACCATATATCCCTATAGGTAGTAGTTTGTGATTGTTATGCTGGATATCAGTGTTTAGACTCCCAACAAAGGTAGCTGACAATGTTCTGGTTGGACTCTTCAGGCCACTCTAATTCCAAGCTGACTCTCCAAACTACTTTAACTCTGCAGATGAGGTTGTATGGCCATTGCATCAAAGACAGAGTTTTTACAATAAATTGCTTAGTATTTCTGAAAATTACTGTGAGTCTTGCAGAGAGAGTTTAGTGTGAGAAATTTGCCACAATTTGTAAGACACAGATACAGATTCAATTGTATTCCCCAAGTGCACTGATCAGTACTATTATAAGATCTACATGGTATCGTCACCAGGGTTGGTAACCAGTAGCATTTCTAGATCAACAATAGAGTAAGTAGTTACTGTCAGCCTTATGAAATTGGCAGTTGTATTTTTTAGAGTAGGATGTGCTTGTCAGAGCAACCTGTCAAAGCCACCTGTCAGTGCAATCTGTCAGAGCAACCTGTCAGTGCAACCTGTCAGTGCACCCTGTCAGAGCAACCTGTCAGTGCACCCTGTCAGAGCAACCTGTCAGTGCACCCTATCAGTGCAACCTGTCAGTGCAACCTGTCAGTGCAACCTGTCAGTGCAACCTGTCAGTGCAACCTGTCAGTGCAACCTGTCAGTGCAACCTGTCAGTGCAACCTGTCAGTGCAACCTGTGAGAGCAACCTGTCAGAACAACACATCAGAGTGACCTGGCATTGCAGTCTGTTTGAGTGACATATGGGAGTAACCAGTCAAAGCAACCTGTTAGAGTAACTTTCTCAAAGCAACTGTGTCAAAGTTCAGTTGTGCCCGAGCAGTATATTTTTCTCACACCGGACCTATATATGTGATTGAAATGTATGAATTAGTATCACAGTCCCATTATAGTAGTATACTGTGTGGCACAGGGATTGGGTAGATGAATCAATGGTATGGATGTACTGTTATTGTACTTGTTTGGCCTGGAGATGGAGTGTAACTACAGGTGATCTTGGCAACTATACATTGGGAGTATAAACTATAGATATAGGTCATGGCATACTGGGGAAGATGCATCACAGGCTCTAGAATTCATACTCTTGAACAGCAAAGATTTCTATTCACTATCAATGATGTTCTCTGTCTAACTACTGTACAATCCCCGCTACAGCTGACCTCATCTCATGATGCCTGAAGCAGTGCTCTTCCGAGAATAATATATTAAATACTCAACCGAAACTATAAGCTACTACTCCCTATACTAGCTCTGCTGCCAAGCTTAACAAATGCGTGAAAAGTCAAATCATTAGTTCAAAGTATCAATGCATTCTTTGTTGGTATTGTGATTGTCTCTCTTATTTCTGGAGTAAATACAAACAAATAATACCCTATAGCCTACTACTGTGTGATATAGACATCTCATTGAATAGGACCATTGTACTTCAGCATCGCATATGAGTTTTGATTGCTTTCTGAGGTCTTCAGGGGATATGCCTATAGTGTCCCATTATTAAATAATTTCGTGTTTATTCAATACCACTGTGTCCATTCAATATGTTATTCACAAGTACTGCAACTATCATTTATCGTTGCCATGACTGTTGAGAACCGCCTGGGCAATATACATAAAGATTGCTCACTAGTAGAGATTTCTCTATGTTAACTGATGGAGGCTTTTTGTCCACTGAGTATGGTCATGGGAAACTCTATGGAGAATCTCTATCGGAGCAGTTGTCAGGTCATTGTCAGAGTTGCTGTCAATGGGATGCTGGCAGAGGGCTTTAGTTAGAGCAGCTGCTGTCAGAGGGCATTAGTGAGAATGGCTGCTATCAGAGTTGCTGTTATTGGAGAGCTCCAGTCGGAGGGCTTCTACCAGAGTAGCCACTGCCCAAAGGCATCTCTCAGAGTGGCTGCTGTAAGATTTGCTGCTGTTGGAGATCTTCTTTCAGTGGGCTTCTCTCAGAGTGGCTGCTGTCAGAGTTGCTGCTGTCAGAATCATAGTCAGTGACATAATTACTCCATTCATCAGTACTAGTTATTTATGAAGTTTTAAACCATCCGAAAAGTCAAAACTGTAAGATAACCCAACAGCAACCCAAAACCCAGCTGACAAAACCCGGAAATCCAAATTCAGATACCCAAGAAAGCCAACCCATACACCTAAATGAACCCAGAAATCCAAGTACCAATATAGAAGGAAATATAGCACAGATCCAAATGTGGATAGTAGAGCAAGATAACAAATTGACTAACATGCAGTACATCATTATATTCACCGATCACAGCAGACTATAGTGCCTGGGGGCATACCTGTTCTAGCGATATATCATATGCTTGATCAGCATCAAGATCAATGTCCTCACTGGCAGCATTCTGGTGAACCTCTAGGGAATATACCATGGGCAATTACTTTATTGGCTGGGTATTTGCAATCAACTCATTGATTATAGCAAGGTAGACCAATTGAGTTGTGTATTACATTTGCTGATTACCAATCTACCAGACATTCAACCATGTCTGCTGTTCCATTAAGTATTTTATACCCTGTTCTACTGAAACAGAATTTTGGCCATTCATCAACAAAATGTATTTTAGTCACTGGAAGCCTCCCAAAGTGTGAGAGCAGGCAGAGTGTAAAGTGTCAATTTCAGGAAAGAATCAGTCCCGAGAAGTGTATTCCGGCTAGCTTTTGGAGTAATTGGGATCTCTCATGCCTAGTACTAAAGCACCATGGAAGCAGTTGTGATAAGTTTGGGAGCACCTAGGACTGTCACCCAACCAATGTGGGAATCCCAAACTGACTCTGAGAGATGCCTGAGTTCTTATGGATAGTTATTGGAAGGACTGCAGGAGTTATGAGAGATTCTCCTGATGTACCCCAAGCAATAAGAATACCCTCCATGTATGAAGCAGAGATTTTGGATCATTATTAACGTCTAAATCATACTATAGTGCTCAGCATTTTATTCAAAATTCTATTGTTTGCATCACTACATTAAGGTGAACCAAAGAAAATGGCAAATGATTCAAAATGAAACCAGGTAAAACCAAAACAATAACACGAGTAAGCCATCAAATGATATCAATGGAACATAGTCCCAATGTCATCTACTAAATCTCCCCTCTGATCAGAGGCGACAAATGCAGAAACACAGAATTCATCAATGATGCAACGCTGCTGGAGGGGCTCCTAGTATTCACAAATGATTCCAGCTTTGCGAGTGTGTGAAATTGAATTCCAATGTCGTTTGGCTCAATTTGTGATATCTAAAAGGTTGGAATTGAAAGGTTAGCTCGCAGTGAATCAAAATGGGGTTTGAAAGGCATTAAGATGAATTAGTAGGAAATGGAGGTTCACCACCAGGAAAGGAGAAGTGCCTGATATGGCATAAAGGGTGGGCAAGGGGAGTGCTAATGTTGATTGAGGAGCGCAGAATGTAATTGAGGGGAGCAAAGCCAGGCCAAGGAGCACTGATGGGGGTTGGGAAGCACTTCGCCAGGTAAGCAGCTATCCATGATGAGCATCACCGAAAAGGGGACGGAAGTGAAGACTCAGGAATGAAACAGAGGGGCTTATAATTGTGGTCAGAGAGGGGATTGAGGTGCACTGAATGAAATATCGAAGTGGCAATCCAGACTGAGAACCGCTGATGGGGACTGAGGAGCACCTATTCTACCAGAGGAGCACCATTGGGGAGGGGGGGTACGAAGCAGCCAACCATGTGTAATTGATGAGTGCTGTGGCCTCTGCAGTAAGACAATCTTATCACTGTGGATGGGCAAAATTTACCTTGATATTCATCTTGAGAAAACATTACTGTAACCTTGTTTCCAGTGGCATACTCAGACAGCGCACAATGAATAGCCACGGCCACCAGCGCTAACTTCTGCAGTGAGAGAGATTGAAAAGAACTGCGATGTAGTCAGTTGTTGCCCCAAGTTATTGGCAGTGAAGAAAAACATCTGGTAAATCAAGTCAAGGACTTCCATCTGCGTGAACCATGATTTCTTATCATTGGTGACGTTGGACAGATGAGCATCATCAAACAGCAGTTTCCAAACTGGGATTCGAAGCTGATTCTTTGATCCTAAATCCACCCGGTAACTATCTACAATTGTTCCATGAGTTTCTTCTGCCAAACAGCCTAGAATGGTACTATTCTTCAGCTTTTACCATGTATATTTCTGGAGTTTAGTATCATCATAAGTCCAATCGAGGAGCAGAAAACAGAATAAATACTTTAAAGCTTCTTGTGTTTCCAGATCGATTTTGAGAGATGGACCACCAGGCAATGGACACGCAGATAATGTACCACCAGGAGCACCTGTTAATGCCCACTGACGATCCTGACCATCAATCGACAGTTTCCAAGCTTCATCAACCATCGAGTACTTCTAATCAGAAATAATCCGCCAGTGACTCTTTTTGAATACGATTGCCGTCATGAACCATTTCCCTACGTCAAAAGACGCCTTTGGGTATTGCGGAACATGGTAATCTCCACCGGCCTTTGGTGGAGGAACATTCTGGTTGCGATCTGCAATAGGAAGGGGGAGCGCCTGGGCGGGTACAACATCTGAATTGCATAATATGTTGATGGTTGACATTGGGTATTTGAGGAATGGTGGAACTATGGTCCAGGCTGGATGTTGCAAATTTGAAAGTGAAGTGCGTGCAATGACAGTATCTGCACGGCTCTGGTTCTCTGGCAATGGAACCCTTGTAATTCGTATTTTCTTTCCACGGCATGCCTGGTGTAGATGTAGTACCTCCTGCTGGGTGTCCAAATCGTCTTCTTCATTATCGGATGACAAGGTGAACTCTCCATGGTCTTCACTTTCATTCTTGCTGATCTCCTGATTGGTATCGTTATTATGCTGCTTCACACGAATTATAGCGCGGACATTAGCAATCTCCAACACTATACTCAAAGGCTGGGTTTGAAGTTCAAACATTTGATTGGCAATGAAGATTGTCTGACTTCTCCAATGCACATGCAAGTGCTCTCTCAAGCTGGGCTTCTTCATTCTTCGGTAAATAGTGATTCCTCACCAGTCTGGCCGTAGATTCCATATTGATGATGATGAAGTGAAGTTGGAGAATGTAGATAGAAGAATATAAGGGTAAATATAGTATGAAGTTTAGTAGAATAACAGGAAACAAGGGTAACAAAGAAACACTCAGTTGAGAAGGATGCAATTCGAGGCATGTCTGGGCAAAGTGACTGTCGGCCCAGGAGGATACAATCTGAGGCGTGCGTTGAATGAGTCCACAACACCACTTGGTGGATCATATTCATGTGGTCAATGCTAGTTCTTTGTTGTGATTTAGAATGCGTCTGGTGCACCGGATTAGATGGATTCTTCCTGCCCCCAATTCCGTGAAGGTTAGCACTCATATCAAAGTACTCTGTTGATGCAAGAATTCAAGGTTGTTTTAAGCCAACATACCTAGAATTGAACCATACACACCTGAAGATCTCTACACACCTGAAAGATTCGAGACATAAACATGGTTGCATCACTAACACACAGTCAGGGCCGGATATATGGAATACTGAGAACTGGGTTGATCGTGATCGCCCCTGCATATGACTCAGCCAAAGGTAATTCATTGTACCTCTAGTTTGAGCATATGAGTGGTAATGCCATGGCACAGAATTTTTGGTGTGCCAAAGAAGTTTGCAGAACTTGGACGGAGGATCAAGTTGGGACCTTGCTGTATAGCAACACTTGAAGTTACATGGGTTCGAAATGAGTGTGATGCTGTTAGTGGGTGAATATGAATCTCTGTATGAGGTATACAAGATGGATGGACACCCTATTTTGATCATACTTTGTTGTTTTAGGATACTACAGCAAGGTTAGCGGACGATTAGGCGATGTTGTGTACTGAACATCACTTTCAGCAGTCTGAGTCTGCTGAATTCACAATATATAAGCAGTCAGTGTAAGAGAAGAGCGAGAATTTGGGTTTACAAAGGAGAGATTCAACATAGACAAAGAATGATAAATGTACAATGAATATTAAGGGGTACTCTTATCAATTCCAGTTCTGGTCAATGCCAAGGTTGCTAGCGAATGGGTCATAAATCGTCACTCACATTGAGATGTTGTGCACAATATCTTGTAAACACTACATTATTTAATCATGAACTCATTATGAGTCTCAATGCTTCAATGTTGACATAACATAAATCTTGGGGTTCAAAGCAGTGCATCAGAACAATATGATTGTGCCATAAGGCTTAATCTGACAGCGGAAAGACGAAAAACAGAATGCAGTTCGGGCCAATTGAGATACAGGGAGCGTTGAATTGGCATCATGGATTCAATCTAATGCAATGGATGGGAGTGCAGGCTCACCTTACTGTGACAGTTACTTGTACTCTCTGAAACAGCATTTTCTTAACTCGAGCTTTCATCACGTTTTTTTCTTCATACACTCTGGGGATTGGATGTTGGTGGAAGTCAGATATTGATTGTTTATGATTTGTCACGAACTTCAGGCGTGATCTTGCAGGTCAGCAATTGAGCCACTGAGCGGAGACTGGCATTCATATTGTATCTCTTTAAGCTCTCTTCATGGAATTGATTCACACAATCAATTTCAAGATACCGTTTTTTGGCGGCCCAAACATACAAGTTAGTCAATATGTAGTTAAGACTGCATTAGCAGCATTGTGAATTTAATCCTGTTGGAGGAAGTGGGTTATACAGGTAATTGGGAGTTGCCGGTCATCTGCAGAGTCGCTGAGCAGAAGCTGTCTTTTGAGGTTTGCCCTCTCCAGCTGCAGCTTGATTATAGTACCTGAACAACAGTAGCTATTTTAAGATCTTGGAAACATATTGGTCCGAACATACCTCTTAGCCAAATCCAGTCAAGTTTGGTCACTTATTGCCCAGGGCTGTGTATCTACGGTAAGAGTGCGGTAAACACCGTGCTCCACCGGATGGGTTGACATGGAGAATGACACTTATGGCATATTTTAGCAGCCTCCACATACTGATTAAGCATAGGTCCAGAGGTTAGCTTTGGCCAAGTGTAATGAGCCACACCTGCACCTAAAAGTTCAGCCCCAGGTAGATAGACACATTGTGTGTGCTGGCCGCTACAGATTCAACGCGTTCAGGAAGGAAGAAAATATACTTCGAATGGAGCAAAATGAATCATTTAATGGTAATGCAAAGTGGGTATACACAATTCAGTGGGGTGCCTTGAGTGGGATTATATGTTAATGATGAGATGAGGCTTTTCGAAATTCGCTGTTGAATACAATACTCATGCGGTGACAAATCCGAGGCCATCAACCTCGACAGGAGAGAGGATCTGAGGTGTCGCTGAATGTTATTCCTGAGCGAGAATACACTCTACTGTATTCCTCGGGTCCACCTGGAATACATGAGCCGTGTCTTAGAATACGATACATCAACTTGATATCGCTTAGACAGTCTTTCTATCCCTGGATGATTAGAGATATTCTGTGCTGGATCTGTCTCAGGAAAGTAAAAAAGTTGATAGTGATACTCTTTTGCAATTGACTGTAAATTATTCCACATTGTTGATTCAGTCAATATCCCGAAATTCATTTGCAATTATAGTGTCCAGTGCACCTAAAATAGACACCTAACATATAATTGACATCACACTTGGAGGTTCAGGCGCACCTGAAAACTCGAATCCTGTTCGCTGATGTGGATATCACAATTCCACACAGACAATATATCATGAACACTAACTGCAGCTTCGATAAAATCTCACAAAGAGAAATATACCACATCGCGGAATTTGAGTTAGTTGACCATTAAACCGGTGCACCTGCTTTTCATCACATATTGGATCATCCTGATGAGGCTAGGGTTCAGTTTACCAGATATTTGTCAATCATTGACTTCATCTCATATTTATCAAAATACTCAACTAACACGAAATGGAATTGAACTCTACCCAATACTCCTGGACTCCACCCCAGCACCTCATTCTCCATACCATTTGACTATTTTGCCTCTGTTGGTGAGATTGTATTGGTTGACTGTTTAAAGAGGCGTACCTTGATTACACTGCCCCAAAAATTATCATTTATCCTCACTATCTGACAGCATGATGTCTCCATGCTCCGTCAGCTGGGTGTATGGTCCTCCCGACCCTCCACAGTACAGTATGCCATTAACATTGTGATGTTTGGTCAGCTCATCAGGCCATGCAGGACTCTCATTTCTACCAGTCCAGGGAGCTGGTGGAGATCACTCGCTCTGTCATCATAACCACCGGGTCGAGTGTTCAATAGCCATGTGTGTTCGACACTGTTTTGCCGGAGCCAGACAACCCGTGCAAACACCCGACACAGCTCAGTCCATACCCGGAGCCTCTGAGTTCTTACCGAATGGTTTGCTGCTATGAGATTTAGGCATGTCCCACCCACTTTGGGTTTAGTTACAATCACAGAGGGGTGTAGTGAATCTTGGAATTTGAGCTGCATTTCTGTGTGCTCATTGTTGCCCATTTCCACATACATGTAGAAAATATCCAAATGATCTGCAAAAGATTTTGCGAGCCACCACTTCAAGTGACAAGCTTTACCGGGCAGAGGACAAAATAGCACCACCTTTTGAAAAGGCAGTGCACGAGGCATGGCACTTGTATATCTTTCAGGTTTGTGCAGGCATGCCTCATTTGATGCTTCGTCTTCGTCAGGTTCAGGATGCTCTCCAGGTGCATCAACAAGCATTGGCAGAAATGTTTCTCTCGGCCATCGGAAAATTGGACAATCCAGCCAAGTATTGAGTGGCCATTTATCGTACCATTGTCCTGAAACATCATTCCAACCTTTGGTGTCTCCCAATACCAAAGAGAAACATGCCAGCCACCATTAGTGTTAGCAACGGATCCAGTTTTGGACCCATTTGGGTTTACAGGTCTACATGGCAATGGCCTTACCCGATCAAAAATCGACGATATTTTAAGCGAACCATCACTTTAAAGCCACAAATATTGATCACAGAGTTCAGTGTCTGGTATGTAATATATGCAGCTCGGCACGGCGCATCTTTTGACAGTCTTCGATTTTTGATATCTTCAAATCTCAGCAAGCAGTAGCCCAAAAACCTCGTGTTTCGGCCAAAAATGACAATAATTTCAAAGCGGCTTGCTGAGTATTGAAGATATCAAAAATCGGAGACCACCAAAAGATGCGCCATCTGAAGCTCTATAATTCATATAGCAATCACTAAATTATTGAATCAATATTCAAGGATTGAAATAAGGGAACTGTTGGGTAAAAACCCAGACTGAACCAGCTGGGTCTGGGATTTCTTGGAACCGCCATATTAGAAATGGTCTGAAGACAGAACCATTGCTAACACTAGCCGGCATGAATGTACCCTCCACGCTCCTGAAGAACCTTGTGAAGTGTATTTTTCCACAAGGGTCATTAGTTTAACTTGCTGTTCTTCAGTCCATTCAAGATATACAAGATCTTGCATTCGGCTTTGGTATCCAAACAGGTGGTTTCCCATTTGCGTGTTTCGATTCTGATCACATTCTGATTGTCCAGTGCTTTCCAATTTGGATCATCCAGTGTGCTGCATCCTGTTGAGCGTCGTGGTCTTCAGTGCGGATGGTATGCATCAAACTCTTCACAGCACAATACAGTGCCTTGGCGCTGTACTTTTCAATTACAGTCTCATCCTCTGGATCTTCAGGTGCACCTGAAAACAGCCACGTGATCTGAAAACACCAGTTATAGAGTGAATGAAATCCCAGGGTTGCAGTGACATGAAGTTTGAATCCAACTCTCACATTGATCGCAATTCGCCAGCCCACACAGGTTTTTGTCTTCTACCAATATAACTCATCAAAACTCCATGAACAGTGTGAGAGTTGGCTGTTGCTTGATGGTATCACTCTTGATGTCGAGGTATCATACTACACAAGGTGGATATTTGATCAGTTTTCGGGCTCGTCAAGACTGCTGTTCAAATCTCTGTTGGTGAGATTTGTATTTTCTGTGTGCAACAAGTTAATCCCTTTGAAATCAGTTCCAAATGTCATCTCATCGATGACACTCCTAAATTTCTCTTCAACTCCAGGCATTGTCACCACCAGGATTGGTTCAATGTCCAATGTAACGGCTAGATGCCCGTGCGGTGGAGTTGACTGGATCACTGAAAGGCGGTGGGACACTGAATTCTGGCTCTGCACCTGATACAACTCCCGTTTGTGACTGAAAATCTGGGGAAAGTTGTTCTGTGCTAGATCATGCCACTCTGTAAAGGTATTCCCCCACAAAATTGACTGCGGTAACCGCATTACAACTTTCTCACTCAGCATTTTGTATATCATTGCTGCTGCCACTGAGGTGAAAGTCTTCCCAAGACCAATGTCATCTGCCACCAGAGCTCCTGGTATATCAGAATCACAAACCCACCTCAGCACAATTCACTGTCTGGCACAAACCAGGTGCTCCAGAAACTTCGTTCTGGACAGGCCTGGAATTGAATCTTGTGGCCTGAAGCACGGTGATCTGCTGATTTGCGAATCAGATGGGCATTTAGCAGCCTGACTGCCTCATCAAGATACTCATGTTCATATTCATTGTTGATTCTATTGAGAACAGTATTCAATAATGAACTGGAATTACCTGGATTGAGCTCCTCCTTGCCATCCACTTGCTCCTGGGCCTCTCTTGCACCTTGGTAGATTTACTTTTCATCCTCATTGGTCTGTTTGAGTTCCTCCGAGGTATGTTGGGCCGATGGGATCATACTCTGGGGCTCATGACATTCGTCGCGATGTTAGTTATTTCACAGCCACCCATTTAAACCCCCTAACTATGTGGAATACAATCAATTCAATTCACTCAATCAGAACTTACATTAATACTACTGTCAGTCTCTTTTCCACCTGCCTCCTCATCCACCACTCTTTCATTTTCATCTGATACCTCTGACGTCTACATGTACTGATTAGCAGTGGGGTTTAACTAATGGTAACAAGACTAGCGGGGATTACCTTGGCCAGTCTAATCACATACTCCGTATTATTCTTTCCTGTAGCCACCTTTATTTCTACCAAAAATGGTTTCACAGTGTGTCCCAATGCCAACTTGAAGGCATTAGAACGGGAACTGTTGAATGAAATCTGACCATATAGAGGGTCATTCATCATTTGCCCTGGTGCATATAATCCCATATACTCTTCATCCAATTCTTCCAGCATCAAGTTACATTTGTAAATCACAGTCTGACAGTATGGTTTTTTTGGGCCACACTATTGTTCGATGAAATTAATCAGCCCCTCCTAGTGCCTCACTTCTGTGTATGAAGCTTGGTGTTCCATGCTGGATATCTGGTCATTGTTGCTGTTTGGCACTCAATGAATCACAACCATGAAAGTTGTATTTGGTGACTCTGCAAGGTAACCTCTCCCATTTTCGCCCACATGTTCGCCCAAATCCGTCGCAGGTCACTTGTTCCCTCGTCTTCCCTTCTTCTTCGCATCCCAATCCTTGCTTGCACATTTTTTCCAAAACATCTTAACCCACTTTCAACAAATGCATTCAGCATTATCAAAATTTCCCAAACGCAGCCAGGTCTCAAAAGTCACCAAACAATCTGCAACTGTGGTATCCTATTGGGGGGTCAATCTCGCAGCTATTTCAAATGGTTCTGTCCGTGGATTATGGACCGATGCTTCTTCTCCAGACACCCAGCCACCCATCCTGTTTCCCCTTGTTGAAGGCACTAAAGTTGGGCTTTCCAATCCTTGTGGCAAATTGCTTCAAGGAGAATCCCATTTGCTTTAAGCTGATTGGGGCTTTACCTGTGGCCCCACCCAAGCCCGAGGAAATGCTGCTCACATACTCTGCATCGTATACGTCATAAGAAATATCTGGTAATAGGGACAGATCGGCAATCCCTGCAACAGCTGTCCTCCACAGGTCCGCAGCCGGCTGATATCATTTCGTTGGAAGGCTACTTGGGGGTCTCCCAGGCACGCCAGAAAGTTGTTCTGGAGTAGTAGAGGAGGAAGATGTTCGCACAATGATGGGATTGTTTCGAGGAGGTGCTTGAGGCACTAGAGGTTCGGCTGGAGATGACGGCCCATGTTCTGTGAATTGTTGAGTGGGGAACATTTGAGGTCCACTATTACATCCTTGGGGGAAATCATATGCTTAGCACAATGGCCCATAACTCAGATATCGTTGGGTTGCACCAGTGCTTGGTTATGAGCTTGGTGACATGTTGAATGGGGAATGGTGGTAGATCTGGGGAGCGCCTGGAAATGGTGGCTGCGAAGGCAGCTAACAATACCCCTGTGGAGGATGAAATGATTTGTGGGTTACCCAAATTGAATATCTTTGCTCCATGTATTTGCAGCAGTACTATCTGATGCTCCCAGCTTGTCACTTCAGCGTTGTTGTGAGCCAAACAGCGCACCAGTTGGCACAATATTGATTGGCTTTGGTGGAGATTCATTTGTTGACATCATATGTGAACAAAAAGATAGTAGTACACAAATTATCAATTCAATTGGTGATTTTGAATGCAGCAGAGTATAGTTGAGAATATTGAAGGTAGCAGTGACCTTTGGCGGAATGAAGGTCTCTTGTATCCAGGCTCTTTGTCACAGACTGTGGTGTTTCACTGCATCTTTGATCCCATGAAACCTGGCTGAGAAAAAGAAATTATAGTTACACACATCCTGCCTTTCTTTGTAATATGCTAGAATTCGTATAATAGGATCTTGGATAGAAGCTCACCTATGTTTCGTTCATGACAGTAGAGGTCATAGAAGTGATTTGACATAATATCTCCAGGAACCCAACAAGAACTGTATCTGGTTGGAAGGTTAGCACGACTAGGCATTTCAAACTCAACTTGTATGTGGATGACCTGCACTTCATTTAATATGAGGCATTGTTAGTCGAACAGCAACAGTGATTGATTCATTTTGAGCCCCTTGTGTAAAGTTCGTTGTCTTCTCAGAATCCACCCACCAGTCAATAATTATTACTGCAGAGAACATCCTACCAGCCCATCGGTTCTCGATGATCATTGAGCAGGCACACAGCCAGCAACAAACCTTACCTATCTCAATGTATCCAGCTGATATTATCCGCTCCTTGAGGCTCGAGGGCAGACAAAATCAGCACAATGGCGCAATGACATAGTATATGATAAGGCCAATTGTAATAGTAGCCCCTGATGAATGGTATTAAAAGTTGATTGCAGTGATGACCAAAGAAACTTTCTCTGCTGATGATTTTCAGTAGATAATGGGCAGCATTATTGTGCGGGATTTGATAGATAACATCCTAGTTTGTGAAGAAAACTGATTGTAAGGTGAGTTTGTTTTACCCCTCCTCTATATTTGTTGGAGTGTGATGTGGCTTTGAAAGCGATAGGCTGACCTGAGTTAGCTTGCTTTCAAACAAATATCTTTTAGGCTCAAATCCATCAACAAACTATACCCCCTAAAGCATTATTGAGATTCGTTATAACACTGAGCATTTCTCAAATATGGTCAACACTTGCCAGAAACATGTTTAATACTTTATCTGCAAAAAGAAATTATTTAAAGAGAACCGACTGGAAGCTTACAATCAACAATAACACCCAATATTGATGAATGAAGAGCTATTACCCAATGGGATTCTACCACCTGCCAGCTTCCCTCACCCTCAGCCATCATGGTTTGACTACAGTTGGTGTGCCTGAATGGCCATCGACAAGCTGGCAATTAATGATCTACTCATATACCACAAACCGGGTATACCACAACCTGACAATACTATCAACAAAGTGCCTATAGACCCTCAGCAGCCCGATCTGACCTGTACGCCTGATCCAATACAGACAAAGGCTTAGAAACAGGTAGTTGGAGTGGATAACGAAGAGGGGAAAGCGTATGGCAATACAACTGGATTGTACAACAAACTTCGAAAGTAATCACAACAATGGAATCCATGGCATCCATTTCGGTCAGCACACAACATTTAGCATGCTCAATCGTTTAGCCAGCAAAAAATAAATGGATTGATCAACTTCAAAATCGGATCATTCCAATCAGCTGATGCTCTGTGAAAACTCTTCTTGGAACTCGATTTTGGGCTCGGTGATAATGGTTGGATTGAAGTTGACTCCAATATCTTCAGAATATTATACAACAGCGATATTTTCAAATGTTTTCGGTTCCTCCCAGCACATCTCCCATTTCAGAGACACCTGGATTATGAACCAGTGCGCCTCGCTGACTTAGAGGGTCATCGAATGTACTGCGAGTTGAACAGAGGCGATTGGTGGTGGGATACACAGGTTCAACTTCCTGCTGGAGCGACATTTGTGCCAGTCATTTGTGCATCTGACAAAACTCACTAGACCAATTTTTTCGTCGTTTAGCAGGCTTGGCAGCAGTAACTCACGATTTGTAATATTGGAATAGATATCCGCCGGACACCGAGAAAAGCGCGCAGCTTCTCGTCAGACTGATCCCATCTCTCATGAAAGGTGCCATAAGCATTGATGAAGCATGGCATAATGCAGTTGGACCTGTACTGACTCAACTTAGGCATGTTAACAGCACTGGCCCTAGCTTGAATTGGGATCACGCAGATGGATTCCCGTGACAATGTTGATCTCTGTTGGCTGCCTGGGTCGGGGATTGTCCGGAACAAGTCATGGTTATACAAGTCGCATATGGCTCATACCCAATGTGTGGAATTCCTAGAGGTGCGCTGATGGGGCAATGCACTGTTCAACCACTCAATAACTCAAGATACCACCATATGTTCTCAGAGATGCAGAACAACAATGCACTGTTCAACCACTCAATAACTCAAGATACCACCATATGTTCTCAGAGATGCAGAACGACAATGATATTGATCCTCTGCATACTCTTGGTGTCCGCGCAATCTGCAACCAGTTCTGGCAATACCCTCTCTGCAATGTCTATTGTCTTTACCAGTCTGATGAATTGCATCAGCTTCTCCTCAGTTTAGTTGAGGACTTATTCCGCTGGCTACTCAAGTACCCGAAGGCTAGAAATGTCAAGGATCGATTCGACACTCGATTCACATTGGTGCCGCGATATCCTGGCCTGCAGCACGTTTCTAAACCATTCCATTAATTGGAGAGCGGCACCTGGCAAGGTAAGGAGTTCTGTGGAATGATCAGAACACAGGCAGTGAATTGCGCTGCAATTCTTGTCTGCTGTAAGGATGATGAGAAAACTGCGGTGGAAACAGCCTGCAATGAAATGGTTATGGGAGCAATGCGGGTATTATGCCAAATCTCTCTGCTTGATAGCCAACAAAATCACTCAGATGTATCCCTGAAAGCACCAGCCGATGCACTCAAGCAGTTGTACCAGAAGAAGTGTATTTTTCGAGACCAGAAAATGTCGAAGTCTGGGAACGCCAAAGTGCATAACCTGTTGGCATGGGATTCCCATCACTTATGCGAACAAATGATTCATAAGATTCATGCTGCAATGGAGGCCCTTTTGTATTGGGCTGAAAAGGTTTCCACAACAAAACACAGGCAATCTCAGGTGCACCTGAATCGAGCCTGACAAGAGGCAACCACTTCATCAGATGCTGATTGTCAGAAGACAATTGAGCGATTGGAGCACAAAATCCATCAAGTTACACCTGTAAAACACAAGCTTTTCGATAAATTATTCCAACATCATGAGTGACATCTATTGCAGTAAGTCAGAAGTAAGGCAACCAGACCCAAAAGCAAATTCCTGTAAGAACTTGCTCCAAGAAAAGCTGCCGCCAAATACAAGGCTTACAGGGGGGTAAACATGACCGCCAACAGAACACTGCAATGTCAGATCCACCTACCCGATGCTCAGATAGATGCCACAACCTGGAGCTTGGCCGATACTGAGCACGTCACCAACCAGCTTGAGAGAGAGATTCATGACATCACCTCGAATGAGCAGAAGCAGTTCAAGCAGGAATTCTCCATCCGCTTGATCAAGTTTGAAGCTTGGTGGGAGACATCAGCTTTCCGGCGCTGCGGAAAACCATTGAACAAAGCGCAACACATTTTGAATATCCGATGATGCATCTTGTAAAGCATATATTAGAGTTTATTGGGCGAACTGGTTCTGGTGACACTTTTTCAACTGAGAATTCTGAATAGCTACATATTGCCAATGTGAAAGAGGCATATCCATTCAGCAACAAAATCAATTACATTTGTCAGATGCTTAAGTTCAATGACTGCGGTACCGGTTTTGACTACATGGAGGAGACACTCTCATATCTTGCTCTCCATGGCTGGTACAATATTGACTCAGCAACAGTTGTCAACCTAGTTTCCGCTACTGATAAAGAGCAAACTACATGCAGAGCCAATCTGTTTCGTCTCCAAACAATTCAAGACAAGCCCATTATCCGCCCTGTCTCACTGCAGGTAAATCATTTGAGAGTAACACATGTCCACAGATTGTACAGAAGTATCAACTTAACCTCACTCAGAGATGCATCAGAATATTTTGGAATTTCCAACATTGGACAGCTATTCCGCACGCATATTGAAGTGGACTGGGGACACAAAGTTAGTGGACCCGTGCTCAGATTTGATTAGAATGTACTCATAGACAGTATATTTATTAATCTCCAGAATGGGCTGTTGTTTTACCATCAACCATTTCACCACCCAATATCTGTTGAGCATCTGGGACTTGATTGCAAGATAGAATATACCAATGCCAACCAAGGGATCCTGCCTGAAGCTCATAACATCTGGGCCCAGTATACGCAAAGTGAAGAGAATGACATTGATAACACCTTCCAAGGACGAATGCCTTCTTTCCCTCTAGTATACTTCAGCTGGATTACACCCAATCAGATCCACCAATTTCAGGAGCGCATGCCAGCCAGGGAACCTATATCAACCTTTTCTATGAGGTGCAAGATGACTCAACGATGGGTATTACATCCTCAAGTTCAAGAATACGGGGTAGTGATTCCAACACAGTGCAAAGATCTTTATTGTTGGGCTGATTGTGTTGACGGGTACATCCGGGTTTTCAAACAGACGAAAAAGATCCATATCAAACCTGTTGAAGCAATAGTTCGACTGGCACATTTGTTGTGGGATACTGCTGCAGTGGGTGGCATCGACGGTGTATGGCTTGTAAATAATCATGTTGATTGAGATACCAACTGGACTGTAAAATAATTAGATTAGAATGCCTCATTCAGGTGTGTAGCTGTGAAACAGGTTATCGCATTGTAATATTCAATAAAGACATTATATATTATCATTCCCGGCGAGTCTGGCTCCAGGTGCATCGGAATCGCCTTGGAAACAAGTGTTGAGTCCCTGCAGCTCAGAAATTCTGCCAACTTAACGGCATGATTTTATAGCATTCTGAACACAACTTCATACTCTTTAGAATATTCTTGTATTCTGTTCCGCTACTTCATAGGCATTGAGGAGCATCTGAAAGTACTCCCAGAGCACCTGACGAGCACCTCATCTTACACTCAGCCTGTTCGAAAGCTTCTGGGAGCTTCTGGAAGGATTGGTGTGACTGTTCAGAATAGTTGAGTCGGTGAGTTTTGACTTCCGAACAATTTCTCACTTCACTGATGTTGGAGGGGACTACGACCCGAAATTAAGTCCAAGATCAAGGTATTGACCCTACAGAATGGATTATGTGACAGCACAGAAGAGCTTTTCGACTGTGCTGCCAATTCAGATGTCAAGTCGGACTTCGAAAAGTAGCAACTGCAGCAACCACATCCAGAGCAAATGCGGTCAGGAGAATGATCATGTCAAGGCAGCAAGAAATGCGACTTCTAACCAACCATATCCACGCCGGCCAAAGCATCCAAGCCCGACAACTCACAGTCGGACAAGATTAATGACCACAGTCCTGCACCTTGACTCTGGCCAGAGTTCCATTAAACTCAGATGTCGGACGGAAAATGTATACGCGGAGGGTTACCGAACCATACAACATTCCTGTGAACAAAATATACACACACCAACTTTCTCAAAAACCTTGATCTTCCAGGAGACGGAAAACAGATTAAATGCCAATGCTCCTTCGACAGTCAGTAACCAAAATACTAGTTTACCTCTGTCAGTATCTAGCTTTGTGGGAGAGGATGGATGAATAGAGCCTTGCATTGTAGTCATTGGGTACAACGGCGTTGATGGCAACCTTCAAGGAAATTCAACCGCATTGTCAATGAAGTCCCGATACAGGATCAACATGAAGAATTGTAATGAATACGAGCACTCATTGAATGCAGCGCTACAAGGATTTTCATGTCTCCACAACTTCTGAATGGACTCGGACTACCCCATGAAGGGGCGCCAATCACAACTTACGGCCTTGATGTTCAGGTGATCGCACCTGTGACAGTGAGCTGCAACATTGTGATAATGGTCCAATATATGGATGATTTATCCCCAGTCTACAAATTGGAGGTGCTGGTTGTCCCACTGACAGCATATGATCTAGTACTGTGATTACCATGATTCATAACCCGCAAGCCAGAGATTGACTGGGCTACCAGTCAATCAACTTCATTAAGAAACCCAATTCATCCAGGGGAGGCATGAGGATCAGGTATGATAGCACCATGGTAAAAAGGTCGGGATGACGAAAGTATTAGCGTACAGCTGCCAGACATTGGTGGGCATACACTGGCGACTAACTCAAGGTTGCAGATCTCTGCGGATCCAGATGGCAAACCAAACGAGCGCGGTGAGGGCAGTTCTACTCCAAATATTAAAATGCTCGAAGCAAATGTATTCCGTGATCTCTCAGCAAGGGATGAGTCCATTGAGACATTCGCCCTACGAATTGGGGAATGCAGTGCACTGCTGGCAACGACAATGGTGGTCACCACAGGGAAAAATCGAGGTGAGATGGAGACTTTCAGCCCGAAGAGCTGGACCAGTGAGCAGCAAGCAGCAGCGGTATTTTCAGTAGCAAAGTGTTGTTGGATGCTTGAATGACTGCTACCAGCTGGCCGAGTCATGATGGGAGTTGTGGACTAGCAGGGTTTGGCTCCTGTCTGGGTGAACCGCTTGACCGGCAATTGCATGGTCTCCCTTCCCCATCATCCCAAATCCCACGTCGAAGATCAAAGCTAATGCATAGATGCGGGAAATGGTACTGTACCTCTTGATGCTGGATGTCCTATCCCCAGGAGATACAAGGACAATGTGGACGTATTCAGCAACGATATGGTAGAGACTGTTGCACCGGACAGCCAGTTGACCATGTGATCAATCTGCAACCAGGCTTCAATTCAGCATATGGCTGAATCCAGAACTGTTTGGAAATCGAGTTGAATATTCTCCAATCCTACATCGAAACACACCTCTCCAACAGTTACGTCCAGCAGTTACCATCATCCACAGTAGCACCAATCGTATTTGCGGTGAACATTGACGGCGGCCGACAACTGTGTGGGGACTACCCCTACTGTGGGTACTGACATAATGTTGGTTAGTACTTCATCATTCTCGTGTTTAACTGATTGGAAGTACTGATGTTACTATGCCAAGGACTATGATGTAACTTGCCTCTTATGTAGTTAGCACTATTGATCATCGATTGACCTTATGTTGATGCGACATGTCTTGATACATGATACAATAGACACCTGCACATATGCCCGCACACACTCGACTACTCGAGCACACGCCACTGTACAACAGGTAATTTGCCATTGCGTTCATAATGGGAACCGACAATCAATTCTTCCACTTTCGTTTGTCGAGTGGAGGTCAACACCGTCACGGAGAAGCGTCTCCACATGCTAAGCAGTTACCCCGCATCCCACTGTGCTTCTGACGGCGGATGCTGGATGTCTCCCGTACAGACAGTCTGAGAGCCTAAGATAACTGACGAGTGCGATACAAGATGAGTTCGACTGTGATCACCATTACCAAGATCAATGGCATAAACTATGCACAATGGGCAACCGAGATGGCTCTACTTCTCGAACAGAAGCAAGTGTATGGTATCATCATAGAATACGATGACAAGCCAGAATAGCCAGCAGCAAACGCGACCGCTACAGAGAAGGCCACTTTCAAAGACTGGATGAATCTCCATGGTGTTGCCAGATCGACTATCCTACTGGGCATGGAGCCGAGGATTCAAGCGCAATACACGGTCGTCAAGGATGTGAAGACACTTTGGGAGAAGCTCGCATCAGCCTACCAGTTAAAGTTGAAGCTCAACATCTTTGAGATTAGGGAAGACCGTTTGTGCATCAAGCTACAGAACTGCGAAGGTATTGACAACTAGGCATCACGGATCGCTCGGAAAGTCAAGGATCACAATCTCTATCCTGGGCCAGTGACCACTGCCACCAATGCCGATATGGACTGTGCAAAAACAATCGCTGAGATGAGTGAGCAAGAACACATCTTCTACCTACTTTGGGGGATCTGAAGGAACGACAAGTGGGAAGTCTTCCTGGAGCTCTTGATTGGCAAAAACACCACGATGACCGCCACGCCCAATGAGATCGTCACCAAGCTTGTCGAAATAGAAGCTGCAATCAAGAGAGAGAATGGGTTCGCTCCAGAAGCTCTGCTCTTTGCAAAGAAGGTTGGCAGCGGTGGTAATGGTGGAAATGGCAGTAAAGCCGGTAGAGGCGGCAAAAGTCCAAGCAGGGATAAGCGAGATAATATGGGAGACAACAATAGGGAAGAGAAGGATCTGCAGACATGCGTTCATTGTCAGTAGCGTGGGCATATCACCGAGAACTGCTTGAGCATGCAACATAGCGATCCTCCAAAGTTTGCCGACACTGCAGCAAGTGCATCTGTTGAGACTACTTCGACTCTCACCACTTCGATCGAGAACAATTGGATGGTGGGTAGCTCAAATGCGTCATCCAGTAATTGGTTCATTGATTGCGGATAGACGACTCACACCTCCGGCGATCGATCAATGTTGATCACCGACACCGAATATCCTCTGAATATGAGGAACATGAAGGGATACAATTGGGTCACATCGCTCGCATCCGGATATGGGAGTGTTAGGTTGATTTGCCAGCTGCCAGATGGAAAGACAGAAATAATAATAAATCAAGAAGTGGTGCATTTGCCGGGATGATTCAATTTCATCTCAGCGTTTCGGATCATGGACAAGGACATCAAAGTTGAACCGGTGAATCACTACAGTCTCAACCTCTACAATTGCCATGGCAAATTGATTGCCACTGCACATTAGGTTGATGGGCGATTCGTTCTGGATCGAGCTCTGAAATCGACCGAATATACCAATATCGACGACAGCTGCCTTCTGGCCCTTGAGACGACTGGGCATGCATCTCAACATAATGCAGAGAAGCGGATGTTATGGCACTGTCACCTGGCACATGTCAGTTTCAAAGCCTTGGTGAGCTTTCTGATGGTCACCGATGCTCTGAGAATGAACGGGAAGTGCAATTGCAACAGATACATCAAGTGCAAGTTAGCTCAAAAGCCCTTTACTCCCACGACCTCCCGCACCGCTGAGCCACTGCAGCAAGTGCACTTGGACATATATGCTTCATTGGAAACAGTCATCAGAGGAGGTCGATATATGCTGCTCTTTATTGGCAATGCCATGAGGCATACAGATATGTACATACTGAAGTACAAGTCGGAAGCCCTGGAAAAGATCAACGAATGGACAGCTGTTGGAGAAAAGGAGTCGGGCAAACAAGTGAAGCGATTTCGTACAGATGGAGGCGGTGAGCACACCTCCAAGAAATTTGCAGAATACCTGAAAGCAGAGGGCATACTAAAGCAAACGACCACTCCCCACACTTCTCAGTGTAATGTAGTCGTTGAACAGGCAATTTGCATGATCATGGAGCATGTACGATGCATGCTGGACGATGCCAGACTTTCGAAGAAGTACTGGGCTTTTGCAGTCTCACTGGCAGTCTATCGCAAGAACTGCACTCCGACACGATCTGTAGCTGGTAAAATGCCCTTTGAGGCCTGGCATAGGAGGAAGCCAGTGTTGAAGAAACTCCGTGTGTTCGGATGCTTCGCTTTTGTGCACATTCTGAAAGAGAAACGAAAGAAGCTGGATTACAGAGCCACTCCCAACATATTCGTTGGATACAGCATATCGACTGAGCAGTACTTCGTATACAATCCATTGGCCAAGACGCTATACCACTCCCAAGATGAGATATTCAGAGATGGGAAGCGGTACACAGCACCAAATCCTACAGACGAGGCAATCTTGAACAACCAGTTTTACAGATATGTCATCGAGAAACCCAAACCCACAGACAAGCAGCCAACCAGAGATGAAAATTCCGGACGTCAACCGGAGGAGCCATTGGATGACGATTCACCTCTGGATCCTCCAAAGCCAAAGAAGGTGTCAAGAGAACTGGCTGGTCTTGAGATGTCACTTGGAGATGCATGGAAGCCTCAGCCCAAAGGAAGTCACCAAAACTGCACTTGAATGGTGGCCGAGTCTACACAATTGGCTCTCAAAGATGAGGAAATGATAGATATGATTCCCCGCTACCCTGCAGCTGCGATGTCTGACGATCATGAGGACGGGATCGATGATATAATGTCTTACAAAGCAGCAACCAAGTCTCCGCTCGCCGAGAAATGGGGTACGGCGACGAAAGAAGAGTTTTATACAATTGGCCAGCATCAGATCTTTTGAGATTTCGTGGAGCTTCCGGATGGGAGAAAGGCTTTGCCATGTCACTGGGTTCACAAGGTCAAGCGTGATGGAGCAGGCAATGTGCAGTGGTTGAAGGCCAGGCTAGTCTGTGGAGGAAATCACCAAATTGAAGGCATCGACTACCAGGCTACAGATGTACCGACTGCTCGCATAGGCCACGTTAGGCTGGCACTCCCCATTTCCGCGAAGTAAAATCTCGAGATCCATCAAATGGATGTATGCACGGCTTTCTTGGGTGTCGACTTTGAGGAAGAGATCTATATGCACCCGCTGCAGGGATATTTTCATTTGGTCTAAACTGGGTACCGATACAACAATCCAAGATTAACAAACACTTCGCACAAGATGGTACTCCGCTTGACAAAGTCTCTTTATGGCCTGAAACAGTCTTCACACGTTTGGTACGGAACTTTTAAGGAATTCGTTATATTGATTGGGTTTGTATCAACAAGTGTCGACAGAGGACTATTCGTGCTTGATAATCAAGGCATATTGGTTGTCGCAGTTGTTCTCTACGTCAACAATCTCCTCATCATTGCTAATGAGGGCTTGATTGGGCAGATCAAGGACCAGATGAAGTAGAGGTTCCAGATGCCTGATCTCGGGAGTGTATCCTTCTATCTCAGCTTGAACATTGAACGCACTCGGGAGCATCACACAATTGACATCCATCAGCAAAGCTATATTCGGACAATCTTGCCAAAGTTCGGAATGGATGAATGCAGTCCAGTTGCAACACCAATTGCAATGAAGCTTCACAAGGGGAAGCCCGACAAAGAAGCCTGCAATCCGACCATATACCAATCGATGTTCGGAAGCCTCATGTAGATGTTGACCACCACTCGGCCCGATATCGCATATGCCATTGGAGTTCTCAGCCGGTAAAATCACATCCCGAGCAATGAGAATATGATAGTTCCCAAGCACATGCTTCGTTACCTCAATGGCATGAAGCAGTGGTGATTGCCCTTCTGGGAAGCACTTGGAGAAGCACTTGGACGAGCACTCAGAGGGCCACCCGGAGGAGCACTCAGAGGAGCACTCAGAGGAGCACTCGGAGGAGCACTCCGAGGAGGACTCGGAGGAGCACTGAGAGGAGCACTCGGAGGAGCACTCGGAAGAGCAGTCGGAGGGGCACTGAATGGAACACTTGGAGGAGCACTCGGTGTAGAACTCGGAGGCGCACTCGGAGTAGCACTGAAAGGAGAAAGCGCACCAAGATGATATGTTGATTCGGACTATGCTGGATGCATGGATGACTATAAATCGACAAGTGCACTGGTCATCACCTTTGGAGGAGCGGTCGACTGGAGATTGAGAAAACAGAAGTTGACTGCCCAGTCCAAGACCGATGCCGAATCCTACGCCTTTGGAGTAGGTTGCATGTGACTCACACAGATCTCGCATCTCTCGAACGAGCTTGGCATCCCGACTATCCCTCATATGTTCTCCGATTCACAGTCCCTGATTGTGAGCATCAAGAACAGAATCTACAGCGGCACCACAGATGCACACATTGTGACCAAGTACTATCTTGCTGCAGACATGGCTAGAGATGGAGACATTGACTTGAGATATGTACCGACTGCTGAGATGCTTGCCAACTGCATCATAATGCCAGTGCCAAAGCCTGCCGTCTTGAAGCAGTGTGCTGCAATGAGAATAATCAGGATTGGACTTGGGAATGGCCTCGGAAATGACCTCGATATGCATGGAAATGGTCACACAAATGGTCACGATAATAGTATTGGAAATGGAAATCAAAATGGCATTGGGAATGCTGTCAGAAAGTAAATAGATTGTGTACGTATGTTTCGAAAAAATCCACACTATTTGATTGGCTCCTCTTTTCTTTTGGCTACTGTTTTTTCTTTCAAATGGACCTGATAGTTATCCTGGAGGAGTGTTGAGCTGATTGGAAGTACGGATAACACTATGCCAAGAACTATGCTGTAACTTGCCCCTTTGTAGTTAGCACCATTAGTCATCGATTGACCTTATGTTGATGCGGCATGTCTCGTTACATGATACAATAGACACCTTCCCATACGCCCGCACACACTCGACCACTCCAGCACACCCCACCTTACTACAGCTTGGGTATCTCTTATTACCTGTGTTTCCTACCACAAGTCTGTAGTGTGCCTGTCAGTATAGATGCATTTCAGTGCCGTATCGCTGTTAAAGAAATGCTGAGGGGTGTAAATATGATGCTCGGCATTGGCTGGGTGCCACATCAACCATTCCATGCGTTCGATGATGTCTTGACTACAGTATTTAATTGGGGGTTTGTGATTGTCATTCCATTTGATAACCACGAGAGTGTGTAGTTCCCACTCTCTGAGAGCCTGATAGTATGGCATGCTAGCCACGAGCATCTGGATGCCATCGCCATTTTCGAAGCTTGGGAAGCGCAAAGCAATGTTTACTGCCTTCAGTGCATTGTTATAGTACATCTTCATGCCCTTCTTCTTGTTCTGATACTGGATATTTTTGTACTCTTTACACGTCGCATACCGGTAGAAGAGATTGTTTTGTAGTTTCGTCTCGAGGCAACCGAGAGTGTCACATTACCATGGTTCAGAAATGTATTCCCACAGCGTAGCACTGCCACTGGGGTTTGCTTCTGTGCACAGCACAGATGGTGGCAGTGGTCGAGATGCCAAGTCTCCTATGTTTTTGACCACTTCTAGGTAGAGAAATACGTCCAAGTCTTCGACTGAATCTTTGTTAGCATTGAATTCACAACGCTCAGTGGGTTCGTCACCTCGTGGCATGCTGAGAATAGCCAGATTCTGTTGGCGTAGAACTTGAAGGTGTTCAGGATGGTGTAACTTGATATGGTTAAGTTGCCAGGTGTCTGAGGTTAACTTCTTTCGGCATGAAAATTCGGGGCAACGGAAAGGGGTCTGCTCTGGCATTGTTGATGACAAGTGAGGAGTGGAGTATTCACTGCACAAAGGGACAAAAGTTGGTGCTGGGCTTGAGCAGTTTGGTGTGGGTGTAGGCTAATGATATTTTCAGCTAACTTGAGAGATTCATTGAGCCTCAACACCATCACAACGAGGTTCCCTACATGCCAGGAGTTTGAAAAACAATGTATGCGTGATGTCCCATAATGGTATGAATAACATACAAAACAAAACCTGAGCAATCGAAAAACCTCGTGACACCTGTAATGATCAATGCCTGAGATTAATAGATCAGAACAAACCTAACAAATAAGCCCCCAACACCTAACTGAAAAAAGTCGGATTACAACAAAACCCTAAGCGAACAAAACACCTCCATGCGTACCTTAATCAGTACCTGGGATGAATTGATTACACCAATGCAAACTCACAACACAACAACCCGACAGTAACCGGAACGCAACAACTACCTTCTCCGCTGCAATTTGATGGCTGTTTCATTGCTACCCTACCGAGCTATCCGGGTGTGCCTCAGGGAGAGGGTTATCAGGGAGACTATAGACACCAGTCGATTTGCTGAGTAGCTGCTGATCCACATTGATATTCTAGGTGTTTCCGGCTCCCTCAGCGTCTCGTAGAGTTGGCACAGTTGGGTGATGTTTTGCGGCGTCACAATCACCAAAAACTGACGCTCACTGAGGGGATGAGTCTTCTGACTTTGTGGTCATGGGTGAGGCCCCAGGGTTTGTGGCCGTGGGTCAGCCACTGGAGGTTGTGGCCATGCGATATACTCATGCATTGCCTGGCCTTGCTCAGGTAGCAAGATTGGTTTATCGTCTACAATAGTATCTACATCATCAGCCGATGTATTTACCATTGCTCCCTGGACAATCGTCCAAGGTTCTTTGCCATCATCCTCATCCTCATCTTCATCCTCATCCTTATCCTCTTCCTCCTCCTCCTCCTCCTCCACATCTTCCTCCTCTTTATCTTCCTCCACTTCATGGTCACTGTTACTTTCCATGTCCACATCACCATCCAAATCAACGCAGTACGGTGCATCCACATCATCTTCCCTGTGCATATCCAGGTCACAGTCATGTTCTGAGTCAGATTCGTCATCCAACTCCTCCGTAGAGTCAGTATCATTATCTGAGGACATTTACACGGCGGGGGATGCTTTCGGCTCTATACACGCCCACCCTAGTTAGCCCATCGTGTCCCATTCCGCTTGGTCTTGGTCGCCCTTCCACAGCTCTGTGTGCTTTCTGCCCCTGGGGTCGGTTTAACAATAGCTTTCCGATTCTGATTCCTGTTCCAGTTCCCATTCCAGTTTCCATTCCCATTCGTGTTCCTGTTCCCGTTCCCATTGCCGTTGGCCTTCCAGTTCCCTTTCCCGTCCTCCATCCCATCATCCGGTGCCTTCTCCATCCGCTTCCCATCTTCAGTCTCTTTCCCTTTTGCCTTCCTATCTTTTGTTCCCTTCCTTTTCCCAGATGCTTTCTCAGCACCCTGTGTATCCTCCTCACCCTTGCTGTCATCATTGTCATTACCATCGCCAGGACAGCTCCTCCCACCGCTCTGTGCTCTGGGTTCAGCGCTGTTCTCATCATCATCATCCTTGTCGATTACCTCATCCCAATTCAGGGGTACAATAGCCAGAAAGTTGTGTGGTTTGTACTGCTGGCAGGTTGGTGGCTCCATCTTTGTCCTGAGATCATCGCAACTGTACCAAGAGAAACCCACACCACTTCATTGAGCATTCCCCGAGCTGGTTTTTTGCAGATTGGTGTAATCGACCTGTTCCCCGAAGGCACGGGGGTTGCCCCACCTCCAATTGTTTATTTGGCTGTGGATTTTGTGAAACATTTGCCCCATGTATGAGAGGAAGCCAGATCACCACTCCCAAACAGGCAAACACCTGCTTCTGCAGTTTGGCCATATCTGCTGGAATTATGAAAAGTGGCCAGTCATGACTACATCAAGAAAGATTTTATCATAGAAGAGGTCTGCTGCCCTTGCATCTTTACTGCCGCAGACATTGAATATCCATATGAATCCACGGATGTGTTCCAGGATGAATCACTTTATGTGGTCCCAATTCAATGACAGGGGTCAATTTTTATCCCATGTTGGCATCTTTGCCATAGCCTTCCCCATTGCTTTGCGGCTGCCCTTTGGTGACATCACTGTGAGTGGAAAATGAATCTTCACCTGAAGTATTAGCATTATGATACAGTTCCATGGTGCGGAAGGAATAACAGAAGGAAAGTACAAGATTGTATATGTCATTGGGTGTGTTTTGGAACAAGAAGCATTGTTTCTTGCAAGTCACGTGATGTCATGATAGCTCAGAATGCTGGCGGTGTGACTGATACATCAGCAAAATGTGAATTGGTCCAGAAGGAATATACAATCCTCCCAGATACTTCGGGCGACCTCACCAGTGCTTCTAAGTATTTCTAGATGCTTCCAGACCCCCCTGGAGCTACGCAATGTGCTCTCAGACTCTGCAAGAGTATTCCCAGATGCTTCTGAAAGCACCTGCAGTCATGGAGGTGCATTCAGGATGCTACTAGATTTGACTTATAGGATAGTCAAATTTTGGAGCTCCTGACACCTCTGCGCAGATCTGCGGGAGACTTGGAGAGCAGCCGAGACTGCTGCACAGCACTGCGGGAGACTTGGTGCCGTATTCTCACAGCAGTGGATCTCACACCACCACAAGGCATTTCGTATTATCATATTCGTCTTTGTTACAGTCACAGGATTCACAATATCATAATATGGCATGCATTATTTAAGTTTCTGTATATATATACATATGCGTAATCTGGCCGCAGATGGTAGTCAAGCATAATCGGAGGAGCACCATAACACACCCATTGAGGGAACTTAGAGGGACATGCCCATTGGGAGAACATAGAGATGCACCACTTGGAGGCCATTGTAGTGAAACAATGGAGCTAGAAGGCTGAGAGCCCACAATCAACACTCTGCCAGACCACTCGTGACATTCTAACAGAATTCATGAGAAAGAGCGGTTCTGGTTGGAGGAGCATCTGAATTGGGTGAGAAGATATAATACTATGCGGTGTTGAGGATCAATGCAATTGCGTGGCTTCACGATATCTCCGACTGAGTAAGTGAGACCAAATGTTGGGAAAGATAGAATGTGTATTTTCATTGTATGATAAGATAAGATGGAAATGGGATGATGTCGATCTACTCCGGGGTGTCCCAAATATATACTCCCCATCACACTATCCACCTATGTTACCCCTGTATTTCTTTACACCTGCCGTCACTCATTAATGATGTACTTGGAGGCTGTGATTGAGCGAGTTTGGAGACGCACTTGCAGGCTGTGATCAAGCGAGTTTGGAGATGCACTTGGAGGCCGTGATTGTGCGAACTTGGAGGCTGTAATCAAGTGACTTTGTAGATACACTTCAGGGCCATGATTGTACGAACATAGAGGACGTGCTCAAGCGAGATTGTAGGCCATAATCTTGCGAGTTTGGAGATACACTTGGAGGCTGTGATCGAGCGAGTTTGCAGATGCACTTGAAGGCCTTGATGAAGCGAGATTGGAGGAGTATTAGGAGGTGGCCGATCTGGAGGCGGTAGTTCGGGAGGGAGGCGCGACAGGAGCGGAGACTCTATTCATTGGTTAACTCGTAATTGTGGGAATATGGAGAATTGAATACAACATGGTCTGCCGAGAAATGAGAGACTGCCTGGGAGATGGAGACAGTCGATCCTGGGATAATGTAGTATGCAGTGTATGCTATTCTCAGAGTTGACTGTTGATCATGGCATGAAGAGATAGAGACTGATGACTTAAGTTTGTGTTCTTAGGTGATGGTAGAGTTGAGGACGAGAAAGAGAGAAATGAGAGGAGATGGGGGAAATAATCATGGGAAACTGGGACTTAAAGAGAATTTTGGGTGGGGGTCAATTTCCCAACACCAATTGAGCAGGTACGAGTCCCGATCCGGTGTGTAATTACACCGATATGAGGTCTTCTAAACCGAATCAGGTAAGTTGTACCCCTGATTTCTGTTATCCGTTCGTATCCTCCACATCTTTCTCATCTTCATCCCATATCTCTCTCTTTCTCGTCTACAACTCTACCATCATTGCAGAACACAAAGTTAAGTCATCCCTCTCTATCTCTCCATGTCATGATCATGAGTTGACACCAAGTACAGCATACATGGAGTATAAGCATAAACCGGGTACAGCATACACTGAGTACAGCATCCACCAAAACTAGTTTGTCTTCCATTCAGTCCCATGATCAACAGTTGACCCCTGAATGTAGCGTCCGCTTCCCACATGCTTCACTACATGATCGACCGCCATCAGCCAGCTCGCAATGAGAGCTCATTCGTACAGTTACCTTGTCACATTCTCACGGTTGCGAGTTAACTAACTGATGAATAGAGTCTCAGCCACCGGCGCGCTGTCCATCTACTTCCTCTAAGTACTCATTGAAACTCGCTTGATCACGGCATCCAAGTGCATCCCCAAACTTGCTCGTTCACAGCCTCCAAGTGTATCTCTAAACTCGCATGATTATGGCCTCCAAACTCACTCGATCACTGCGTCCAAGTTAGCACGATCATGGCCTCCAAGTGTATCTCCATACTTGCTTGATTACGATCTCGGAGTGTATCTGTAAGTTCACTTGATCACGGCCTCCAAGTGTATCTCTGAGTCCACTCAATCTCGGTCTCCAATTGCATCTCCAAACAAGCTTGATCACGGCCTCAAAGTGCTTGTTTGAGTTCACTCGGCCTCGGACTCCAAGTGCATATCAGAACTCGCTCGATGATGGCCTCCCAGTGCATCTCTGAGTTCACTCAATCTCGATCTCCAATTGCATCTTCAAACTTGCTCGATCACGGCCTCGGAGTGTATCTCTGAGTTCACTGGATAGTCATTTTCAGGCGCACCTCGAATTGCTCTGAAGCACCGTCTGCAGCCAGTCCAGATATACCGTGTGTAGATGGGCAGCTATCTAGACACATAGATACATAGATGAGAATACAAACTGAATACATGAGTTTTAAAAATCGTTGTACTATAAATAGTAGCTATAATTTCCAGGTGCACCAGCAGTGTTCCCAAAGAAGATGTTGTTTGTCCCAGACTGCTCTACTGTGATTCGAGGTGCTCCCAGACATGTCGCCGGCGCTCCCAGCCCTGTCACCAGTGCTCCCAGTTACTCAGAAGGCCGGCAGGAATGCCCTCCTAGGGTCTGATACTTTCTTGAAATCGATGCATCTAAGTTTTCACTCTACATCCTCTCAGACACTCCTGGAAGCTTCCAGTGACTAAAATACGTTTTGCTGAGGTAAGGAAGAAGAACTGAAAGGAGGTGTAGGTGGGAAGAAGGGATATACACACTCAAGTCCCGGTGATTTCTTGGTTCAACTTGCGAGATAAGATAATTTTGATTTATAACCTGGGTTTTGTTGGTTAACGAACACACGATTGCCCAGCCTTCATCTTGCTCAACCACTGGGCACCTTATTAATGGCCAGCCTCAAGACGTGGTTCATTACTGGCTTTGAGGACTGTTTACCACTCCAGCCTTTGCTTTTGCATTATACACCACTTGTACCGCTCAATCCTCGTGCATATCGGCACAAACTGAGCAGTTATCATGTTTTTCGAACTGTGCAACCATCCAACCTGGCTACCATCATGCCTAGGGTTGGAAAAAGGAGATGCAACTGATATCATAGGATAGAAAATACATTATTGTTCCCTTTGAAATGCTTTTAGCTCTGCCAAAGGGGTATTTCAACCAGGAAGCTGAAGATATACACAATGAGTGCTATACTATATTAATCGTGCAAAGAAGGCAGAAACACCCTTCAAGCAGTGCAACGAGACCTTCAGACATTGCTGTAACAGTAAATACCAATGCTGAGTTTAATCTGAGTTCAATCTGACGGCAGCTAACCCCATAATTGAATACTTTTCAAGGGATCTCGTCCCTGAATATTGTCACGGGCCAGAGTGATTTAGAGCCTTACACTGTATTCAATGCTCCTCCCTTTCTTTTTGATTTTCTCTCTGGTTGCTCAAATAGGAGTTTACCTTGCCGGCTGTTGCCCATTCATTCAGAGGAAATTATTCTTATATTCTTATTGTCAAACCACTAAATTGAATTATGCCTTCCCAATACCCACACCTTGACACAACTCCAGTTGTAAGAAATATTCACAAAAAACAACAGCGTAGGTCTATGGGCAATTCTCAGCTTTCCCCTGCTAAGGGACGTTATTCCGCACTGGCTGGCAAGAGGGACTCTTTGAAGAATGGAGTTCCATAGCCTCTACAATCCATCGTCAGAACTCCACCCCCTCTTCTTCCCAGAAAATTCTGACATGGAAAATATCACTCAATGCATAACTGTCACCCCTTCCGCTACACAGTAATGGTCAATAAATACTCCAACCCCTACGCCGGGTACAAGCAGACATAGCACAGCAGCACCCAGAGGAACCTCATAGATAGACTCAGCGCGTCTCATTGTATCCAGCCCCACATCCGGCATTGCGTGCAATTCCACTCCCACTGCAGTCTTTAACACCTGCCTACCCCCATCCCTAATCGAGAAGCCCGTGCAATCATTACAAATCCACTGTGAATGCTAGCTATAGAATGGGATCAGAGACAGCGGCAGTTGCAATTGCAACTGCAGTGGGAGTCTACACCTCGATCAGTGGTTTCTGGCAGTCGTAGTATCCACCAAGTTGGTCACTCAGACATAACGCATTTTGTATTCGCAAAGGGCAGACTCATGGAGCTCTACATGTTGAACAGACGGCCATGTATGAATGCAAGAAACATGGAGATGTTCAGTTTGGCAACGCGATGTGTTGCAAAAGCATTAGCTGAAGCCCCACACTGGCAGATAATTGAGAAGTACTGGAATACAGCTATGCAGCAAAACAACGTTTGGTCCATAGCATTTGAGACATGCACAAAGGAGATCTTGAAAGAGGTATGCTGAAGCAACGGCCCGCGTTGGATATGACACACTCAAACAGGTACCAGGTTTGAGCATATGTCGACAAAGTTAAATCCCATTTGGTTCAATCACCAAGGGATTACATAGCAGAGCTTTATGATCTCCCCCAATTTGAATACGACGCAGAGCGTTTGGAATTCGTTGATTCCCTTCTGGCAGACAATATGGATCAATTTCCTGTGGCAGAACATCTGGAAGGTGCTGTACACAGTCCAACACCAACGCAGAGAGTATCGATACCTCCTGATGAAGTGCCAGCGTCTACTTTACTTCCTGGCGGAATGAATCCCGGAATTAATCCACATGCAATTTTATCATCGGGCTAAATACCGCAGTAAGTATGCTGATGGATGTTACAATTCCATAATTGACGACAAGGACAGGCATGTACCCTCGCCACTGATCATGTCTACCTGCTCCGCGTTGCGCCATGCTATTCTGGACTGGCAAAAGAACAAAAGTGTTCCTCCAAAATCTTCCAAGTCAAAGCTGAAAGCAGAGAGACCTAGTGCTAGCAACAGTTCCGGACCGTCACTTTGGATCCAGGTCCGGGTCGAAACCAAAGCATTGCCACAGTGGCGGTCCGGGGTGTCAATAAATCCAAACTGCCAACTCGGGCACGGTTCCATGGTAAACTCCCAACGCGTCTGAATTGGGCAGGATATCAGCGGGTTGCCCAGCAGGTCCATCTATCGATTCATATGAGGCTTTTGTATTTGCAGTTTGTTAATAGTCTCTTATCAAAATCGCATTTTCAGCAACAAATAATACACTTTTGCTTGTTGTGCAGTTTGCAATATCGATTAATTTCGTATCTGTGTTCCCCCTTTTATATCTGGTATTTGGCCTATCAAGGCGGTCAATAATGCAGTTATGCAACCGAAGATCCGTGCGATGCCTTGATTACGACATATGCAAGACCAAAAACTGTTAACGCGCCATTGACATTCATTTTCAGCATGCGGCAGGGAGCATGTCGCTGTTCTTTTTGCCAGTAAAGGCTGCCAATATCTGATAAATGGATGTCTGCAACCAATCGGAATATAAATTAGCCAAAATTCCAAGCTAAACATCGTTTACTCTCCATTGACGCTGTTCGAAGAATGGGGCCGTGACTGTAATTCCATCTCTTTCCCCAATAACAGCTGTCAATACGTCCGTTATGAATAACAACGATCAAAACACTGGTGAATTACCATACTTACAAGACCAGAAATCGTTGTTGCTCCATTGACGCTCATTTTAATGTGTTGTCCATTTGACACCTGCTGCCATCGATAATTGTTTTCATCATGATTTGACCTTATCGGTTGTCTTTTTGCCATATTGAGACTCGGCGCTGTGGGAAAGCCGAGCGGCGTAATATTCTTGCACTGTTCACTCTCACTCTCACTAAAAATGATGTATCTCGCCAAAACATTCATTGCACCTGCTATACATCTGTTTATCAACCGATATTCACAAGCTACTTTTCACCATTCACCCATAATACATCGCTAACTGAAACTCTCGGTCAAGCTACATAATGAAGCTGGTGAACTATTGACGCATTCTGTCCTACTTTTTCTTCACTCCTTTGTGTCTCCTCGTTTCTATTGCATTGACCCTCACCAACACCTTTTCAGCCTGTCTCTTTGACATCTGTGTTGGCCAAACCTATCCGGCAACATTTGGTGCGGCCCTCACATCCTGCTGCTCTGGGCATTCCGGATTCTCGATGTCATTGTTGGGCTATACATCAGATTCATCGTCTGCCATCCAATCGTCCTAGCTGTTATTTCGAACATCGAAGTCGCAATTCCAGTTTAGCCAATTTTTTGTGTCCGAAAGGGTTTCAGGTTTGCTATGCTCGTCACTTTCCACTGGATGACGGTTGATTCTCAGGATTTGGCGGACTTTCAAGATTTGAGTTCGTCCTGCAGGGAGGTCCTTTGTAGATAAATATGGTGGCTAAGGTGATTGTTTTCACAATTTAAATGCAGCCGCACCATCATATTGAAAGAGTGACCAGGAGGCTTTGACGATTTCTTCCGTGTCCGAAATGTATCCAACGGCTGTCATCTGCATGTTTTGAGCACGAGATTCCTTCTGTGTACCTCATAGGTTCTGGCTGCCCTGCCACATCTCCAAAAAGTCGTGGACCTTGGCCATTCTGTGCAATTTCCTTTCCTCCGCCTCTTGCTTCATTTCCGAGTTGTTTTCTGTATTCATCGTATCGAATACTGGGTTATCGCCTGCCAAAATCCCGCCATTGGCTCGAGCAAACTGGCTTACATTGACTTTTATGTGAAGGGTCTCACCTGTGGTTTTTGACTGTCTCCAGCCAATAACATCTCGGCCAAGGGAAAAACTGGCCTCCACTCTGACACCATGTAGTATGATTAAGAATATGTTGCATGCCACATTGGAGAGATCGGCATACTTTGAGCGCATTTCCTCTTGCTGGCGCCACCAGTTGGTTATGTCCGGTATCCAAAATGTATGGCTAATCTCCATTCGGTTGGAGTGGTAATCATTGAGATTTGGATTGATTTGCCCCCAGTTCTTTGGTGCTTCAGGTGGGGAATTGAAATGGAGCCAAGCGGCAGTCAATAAGCGTACTGCATGATTGCTTCATCCGGGTGTCGTCTCAGCCTCACTGTTAGGCGTTAAGTATTCTTCATCATTGCTGGGCGAATCATATGGATCAAAGGATGATTGACACAATCCAGAAGATGTTGCAGAGGTGACTAGATTGCTGCTCGGTAAGCTTTCAAGTTTATTGACTGCCACACATTGATGTTTGGCACAGTATCCATTCTCCACATACTTCATAAAGGCCTCTTGGTATTGGGTAGTATAGGATGTCTCATCCTCAGGATTAATATCCATTCCCTTGTCCCACTTTTTACACGATCACAACTTCCGGAAAGGAATACGGATAATTGCAGAAACGAGAAGCATGTCCATGGTTGATGTCACTTCAGCATACTATTTGGAGAGCTTCTGTCAAGCTAACTTCACAGCGAAGAACAAGTCTTCCTTCCATTGAGTCTTCTTCTTGGTTAAAGCTCGCATCATGCCGACCATATAATTGAACATGTTATTGTACACGGTAATAACGTGAGCCAATGTGACTGTATGCCTCTTGGACATCCACAGGGTCCAATATCGAAATGGCCTCAATACTTCTATGACATATTTCAAAATGGCCCATTCATCTTGAGTTGTGAAAAGTGGCCGGTAAACTCTGAATTTTGGATTTTGGAGTCACTCGCGGGTGAATTCCCGTAATGGGTAGGCTCACTCGAGCTACTCCAGCGTTGGGTTCCAAATTGTCTTCACATCCATAATCGGAAGTACTGCGATGCAGAGTTTTGTTTTTTGACAGTGAATAAACTGGTTTCGGTGACCAGGTGTCAGCATAATCAATGCCGCAAGCATTCTCTGCTATATGAAGGTCAGTTTTGGGACTTTTAAAATATCATGAAATACATACTTTCTCAATTATTTTTGCTAAACCTGGTCTCATGGCCGACACCTTGTTGATTCTAGCATTGGCCACTTTTTGAAGTCTTTGACTCTTCCCAATGTCTACGCTTTCATTCTCTCCAAATTGCTAATCACCCTCATGGACTTCCCAAGACTTGGTGTGGTCTTTTACACTGAGACTGCTTATGAATGCACCTAAAGCCAGCTGTATGACCTGAGACATGCATGGTATATGGTTCCTCAATGCAGGCCACTCGCTTACAGAGGCCTCAAGTGTTGATGGCAGCTCTCGTGTTATCGAGTAAATTGAGAAAGCATTATCAGGCGTCATACCAAGCAATCGGCCGTCGGTAAGCTCCCAACGATCAAGCACATGCTTCAAATGTATGGCTAGCCTTGCTCCAGTATGTTGGCCCTTGATCTATCATCCTTAATTGGCTTTCAAAAGCAGAAAAGAATAGGCAATCAACATCATCCAAAGCCAGATGAACTTCATGCTATGTCCAATTTGGATCCATATAGTGAGCAATGACCGACATTCTGGCTAGTTTGTTTGTTGATGTCCATCTGTCCAAAGTTAAACTAACTTTATATCTTGACAGCAACTGCTTCTTGATTGCATCCACGGTCAGTGCATATTCCCTCCGTCAAATGTTGTTAAGTGTCATAGCAGACGGCAGCACTTGGTCATCACGTAATGCCTTATAAGACCATCACAGCTCCAGATTTGAAAAAGCATTCCATGGAATATGAGCCGAAAGAAATCCTAACATGAGGTAGGGATTCCATGTGTCTTGGTGAAATTCGGGAGTTTCAAAGTCCTTAGCTGCCAGTTTGGAACGTTTTCTCTGTCATTTCGGTCAGTATGGATCAACCTGGCTGTCAAATCTGATTTGACTCTGCGTACTTACTATTGTGATTCCTTCCATTCCTTGCCTCTTCAGGATGGCCACAGCTGTTTCATCGACCGTCGAACTAGTCAATTCAGTGACCTCTGACTCTGTTTATTCGTTTAACTTTGTGATGTGAGCTTTTACCAGCAAGTGCTTTTCATTGAGATGGTCCCATGTTCTGATGGATGGCGAAGAACTTGATGACAAACGATACATACAATGCCAGGGCTGCTGGTCTCCTCAATTCCGCAGTGTAAATAGAATCACAAGGAAGGAGCATGTCTAGAATAATTCCAGGCAATAGGCCACTTCGAGCCTACATTGATCAAATCCCACCAAGCATGGAAGATGATTTGTAAGGTATGGTCGCTCAAATTACGATTAAAGACACCTTCAATTTTGGAAGAGATGATAACCTTGAGCAAAGACGTGTTCAACGATTTTGAATTTGACATGGGGGTAAGAATTAGAAAGCTGGGTAATCCGACTCGAAAGACTGCCGAAAGTAACATTACAGTATAACAGACTGATAGTTCTTAAATATTGACTCTACAGCTACAAGAAAAAAAATCAGATCTGGAAGACATTCCATGCATATTTGTGAAGTTGTATACAAGGCCAGATTGCAAAGACTGACCATGTAAAACTCGATTTAGGAACTGTACAATGCAGTTTGTTGCTGTGTAGCGTTCTGAGCCTCCACATAAAATTGTTGACGATCTGTGGGTGCTCAATTGTAGGAGGCGGATGCGATATCGTCGGTAGCAATTTCGCCTATAAAGGCAGCAGATAGATTCATTGTGGGTTAGCTGCGTTCTAATGCCGTTGGATTATCCAAGATGGAAGATCAAAATTCATTGATGCTCCATTGATGCTCTGTTGACGCTCATTGTGTGACGTGGTTGCAATTTTGTTGGAAACATTTTTGCCTAGTAGGCTGGCCAATTGTTCGATTATGGATCAATGAAGCCGCACAGCGCCTTGATTTTCGAAGATGCAAGGCCTAAAATGGTTCATGCTCTGTTGACGCTCATTTAGACAGCATAGTGCTGATGTCATCGAATGCATTTTTGCCTAGAAAGGCGGCCGATAGTTCAATTGTGGCTTAATGTCGCTATACAACCCTTGCATTTTCCAGGATACAAGGCCACAAGTCGTTGACGCTCTGTTGACAGTCCGTTGACGCTAATTGTTTGGACACAGTAGTAATGATATCGCAACAATGTTTGCCTACAAAGGTGGCCGATAGTTCGATGATGGATTAACGTTCCCACACAGCCCTTGCATTTTCTAGAACGCAAGACCAACAGTCGTTGATGCTCCGTTGACGCTCATTTGTGGGACATAGTAGCAATGTTGCTGTAACCATGTTTACCTAGAAAGGAGGCCGATGGTTCGGTTATGAGTTAATGTCACCGCGCAGCTCTCAAGAATTTCCATGATGCAATGCCAAAAATCATTGACACTCCGTTGACATTCTGTTGACGCTCATTTTCCAGATGTGGCAAACAGCGTGTCAATTGCCTTTTTTGCTATGACACCGACAAAGAGATTCACTTTGGAAGGATGTGACAATGCAGCCTATTGATTGCCGAATGTGTAAGACTAACAATTCGTTGACACTCTGTTGACGCTCACCTTAATCACATCAAAACGGCCTTTGTACACTCAATAATTGTAAGCAACCAATCATATACACATTATTGACATCCTATAATGTGTTTGAATGTATTATCGTTTGCATCGGGTAGTTGTGTTACCTCTCAATTTCTGATCAACTGCTATCCATGCTATCTGAGTGAGAGATGATGTGGCCCTGTCACATTCCTGCGCTTTCAGCTGGCAATTTGCGGCATGTAGATCATTTTACTAGTTTTTGGTAACTACAGCTTAACTTCCGCACCTTGCCTGATCCAGCTCCTTCTACTCGATTTCCATGACGTACCATAAGCAATTTTAAATATCTCTACCATGTGCATGAGGTCTGGACAGAGAGTTATGCAGTTGGATACATTGATGAATGTGGCATGATGTTCGTCATTCAGACAGATTCGTCATGAGCACTGACCTCTCTTTCTATGACACGTATGACATCACTCACTTTAATTTTGTCACTATAATTTGTCACTAATATAGCTTTTGCATTGTCACATAAGATTCACTTCCAGAAAGAAATCGAACGTATTGGCCGTTTTTCTGCGTGATTTGGATTCTAGAGCTTTCACATGGTGCTTTCGACCCTTGCACATGTACAAACGAATTCTCATGTCTCACAATTTGGTCACTGCAATCAAGAAAAAGCTTACACACCGCAAAATTGGTAAACAAATTGCTTTTGACTAAGGTATGATGTCAACAATTAAAATTTGCCTATCTGTTCCTCCACTGATGCAGGAGCAGTCACCATGTCTTTGTCCAAATCCGACATCCATATGGTGATTAGCTGGAGGCTATATTCAGGGGTAAAAGCTTGATGTTTCAACAGGCTTTGCATTCAGCAAAGGTGACGTATAGCGCTCTGCGCCGGGCTCATGACCTGATATACTTGTATTTGACTGTGGCTTCACCGAACCTCGCCTAATATGACTACTTCCTGGTCGAGAAGTTGTTTGCGGCATTTGCGTTATTCTGGGGACTATCTTAAGAGACTCTATATGGTCTCCAAGATTTGTCGGCGCAGGTGCCGCAGCGCCATCATCTGTGTGTGGTTGAATGATGGCCGGAACCCTAAATTTTGATGTGCCATACTTCTTATCTCTTCCACGGAAGTACTCGGCTGCATCCTCCCATCCCAGTTGTGGCAATTCGTCAAGCTGCATCTGCTTCTGCCAAATCCTCTCCGTGCACTGCTGTACTGGGTTGTTGATTGTACCCATCACCCAGCCGGGTTCATCATCTTCGCTCAGTTTGCCCTGCTCTGTCTTTTCATCATGCTCATCGTCCCCATCATCCCCATTGTCGGAACTTGCAAGATCACTCACACTGTCTCCAATAGCAACCATCATCTCCTCAAGAGTCTTTCGGGCTCTCTGTTTGTCAATCCCGTGATTTCAGCATACTTCATATCTTCCTGCTCTTGCTGAACCGCTGCTTCTGCGTCTTCAACTCCCTTTCGTGCCCCTGCGGTCTCTCTCTCAACTGAATCCTCAATCCATTTCTCTTTCTCTTCAATGCTTAGGAAGTGCATTTCCCAATGTTTCTCCGCTGCAAGCTTCCTTTTATATCTCAAGCTGCACAATGCCCCAAGGGCTCGGACTCTTTCTGCCTCCAAGCCGCTCTTGCCTTCATTCGCTTGATGACATCGTTGGGTGGACCGCTTTGTTGATTGGCCGTATCTGCCTGCCGGAAGTGGCGAAAAGATCTTTTTAGGAGTATTGACCATTGTAGTTTGCGTTGACTTTGTTGTTGGGCGAGATGTTGGATGTTGCAAGATATGGACATTGTGGTGGCAAGCTGGGTCTTTTATGTTAAGGTTAGTACGTTTACTCATCTAGAACCAAGCAAAACCTCCCCTTTGACTGTCAATAAATTGGGAATAGTTAGGCTAACCATACAACATAACTTGATTGTTAGCATCAGTTTCATGTATTGTCCCGGGGATTCTTTGAGACAAACATCAGTAGACATCCTTTCCTTCGAACAATGTCCTATATATAGCTGACAATCATGCAATCCCGGCTGTCGTACACCGCAATTTATCCCTGTTGACAAACAAACAACAACCGACCGAAATATTGCACATCTCGAGGCTGTGGAAATCCCCTGCAACTTGCAACTATACGCAGTAGGATTCATCCGAAGTACAATGATTATATTGGCAGATAATTATTCCATTCTGACATGAAGCTAACTATATAATCCTCAGAACTTCCCACTTCTTTTCGTTATCATCTTCCTCTTCTATTCCCCACCAGCAACTCATGGATACATACCGACACCTCGACACACCACCTCACCACTAGCTTTTACGAAGCCGTGTGTTGTTGGCCCAGTACAAGCAGCCCCGTATTTCCTCTTTGGCCTCACGATGCCTAGACGTGGGCACCCTTTGAGGACTTCAGGGCCCAGCGCGGGTCCCTCTACCATTCGAACCGTTCACTCTTGCTTGAGTTTATTCGAACAGATACTCGATGAAGATAATATTTGGGAATCGGGCACAGACACAGCCAACTATTCCGACTACAATTTTAACAACGATAGCGACACAGTCGCTTCCTTGACTCTTCCTATTTTCTCCTCTGGTGGATAAAAGAAGCCACAACAGAAGAAGGGGAAATGCAAAGCAACAACGCCTGCCCCCAAGACGACTACAAATTCGGGAGTCTCTCAGACTCCCATACAACAACAAATGAATTTGTTCCAGACGGCTTACAACAACGAGGGTGATGATGAGTTAGATATGCCTCAAGACATGGCAGAGAAGATAGTCGGAACGGCCATCATCAAAGTCATGGAGGGACATTTTGCAAAACTCTAATTGACAATTGACAACCTGAAGACAGAAGTGTTGACGCTCAAAACCACCGTTGCGAGCCTTGTGGAGGAAAATAAAATGTTGGGCGAAGTTGGGAGGTATGCGCCAGACCCGGAAAAGCAGTAAACGATGATGCCCCGAACACCAACAAAGCATCTTACGATCAGGCCACGACCACGGTTAAAACCGCGCAAGAGAGTGGGAACACTGTTGGCTAGAGAGATATTGACTCGAAATTGGGCGAAGCATCCTCCCTCCTCTTTGCCGTTGCCGAAGCTCCAGCATATCGAGAATGCATCAGCATGGGTGGTGGGGATATTAATCTCGGTGCTTTACCCGGACGCCCTGGTTCCGGGTGTGATTCATCAATATTTATGGGAGTCGTGTTGTACTTCACGACATGGGAGAAGATGATAGGGGCAAACGGACACAGAGTTAGCCGACAACCCCAAGACAACAAAGACGAAGACGAGGGAGATTTGAAGGGTCAGGTGACCGAGTGATCGAACACAGGAATACTATAATGTGGAGGAAGGAGGACAATGATAGTGGTGGAAGACGACCTGGCGGGAGGGGAGGACAACAAAAGTGGAGAGAGTGTGACACCCCGGAGCAAAAAGAGAAGGATGAGCGACCGCGACGAAGTTGAGTCGTTACGAGATATGATCATTACCACAGAGTCACAGAGGTTTATGACTTTCGTGGTGGACGATATGAAAGTTGGCGACCCCGTAAGGGTAAGCTGTGCAGGGCTTAGGAAAGGAGGAGAGTCAGAAGAGTTGCTGTTTAGATCGTGCCTATATGGTGTGAAGATCCTACAGGGCAAGAATGTACTTTATCATTCTCTTTTGTTTTAGTTTGCTGTTCAGTGCAAACATTTTTGGCGGGTTTTGTTTTGCGGAAGTAGAAGGGACGACTTTGCTCAGGAGAGAGGTAGGTGGAGTTTCAACAGCCTTGTGCCCTCCGCCGACTGAAGACCGAGGAAGTTCTGGGGACATGGGGATAAAAATGCAATGACCACTAGTGGTCGGCTGGCTTGTGGTAACTTAGCTGGGAACCTACCTTCGGGGGTGAATGGAAAAAGATCACAAACAAACAAACGAAATAATGGATACACAACCAGCTCAGCCAGGTCCAAGCAGATCCATATCCAGCCAATTGGCAGGCACTTCATCAAATATGTCACTTATTGGCACATAGCAAGAACGCAGACACCGGTTAGTCCACCGCAACGCTGCCGATGCACCTAGCAACAATATGACCCATGATGCACGTTTCAAAATCATCCGTAAGACTGGAAGCAGCACGAATAAGAACCAGAATGCAGTTGGATGTGAGTATAATCACACTGTGGTTAACGGCCATCAATTAACAATATACCATTCAGCGGGTATACAGTGTAAGCTACGTGACTAATTCATCGCTGCCCGTAATGGGAGACCTCCATGGTCGACCAAGGCATTTGTCCGCACAGTACACAGAATCGAACATCATGATGTCGTAAGCTCTGGGATTTTCACGGATGAATTTCCTGATAAGCATCCTCGACAGTGGACGAAACAGGCTTTAATTACCATAGAGGAGGCCACGGAAGTGTATATGGTTGAGGTATTAGCCGCATTTCATTGTGTGAAGCAGCAACTAATTTCTTGTAGGTATTCAACATGTCTGCTACGATGGCAAGGCAAGGAGGTCATGTACAGCTCGAACAGTCCGACATGCACCTGGCCTTGCACATGGCCAAAATGGCCAAAGGTGAGTTTTTGAGTGCCGCAAAGGAGGAAACCGAATATCTGATCAATAAACCTCGCACCGAGGTCTGAGCAGAGAAGAAGCAAGGTGTTGAGTTTCCTGGGCATAAAAAGGTGAAGGCTGGGACAGAAAGACACCCGGCTATGCTTCGTCAAAACCACACACCCGGATGCCTTTCTTGCCTAATTGGCACCGCACATAATCCGCTGACATGCTGGGGACGCAAAGGAACAGGTGCATCTACGCCCAACCGACATAGACACCAGACTTCAGAGCCAACTCCAGAGCCGACTCCACCTCTGCCCGGAGCACCATCCGCCTCAACTGGTGACACTTCCGGTGCTCGACGTCTCGAAATCATCAATTCGCCAGCCGGATATGCACATTCACATACTTCTCTGCGCTGTGCCAAATCTATTACCCTCGATACGTCTGCCCAGGATAGCGAGCATGATACAGATTGAGATCCAGATATGCTGCCTGATAAAGGAACATCCACTGGTTAGTACACTATCTGCTGTGTGGTAATGCAGCTAACATGCATTTTGAAGACAAGAGCAGCCTAGTGAGCAAACCTGGCAGTGATGACTAGCATTGATCGAATGGCACGGCATTTTGGAGATTATCATTATCCTGAATTCGCGGATACTCTAAAGTATATTTTAAAGGATATATTTATATGTATTATTAAAGAACAATGTAGTGATCAAGAAGGAAGTCAATGAAAATGCTAGAAAGGCTGCCAAATCAACATGAATGATGAACTACGCCAAATCAAATGATTGCATATTGTGGATACACCTGTGGCAAAATGAGCGTCAATGGAGCGTCAATGATTCTTGGTCCTGTATCTTGGGTAATCTTGTGCGCGATAGGTTGCAAATAGTCATAAACGAAGTATTTGCTGCCTTTATAGACAAAATAGAAAGTGAAACCCACCCTGCCCCATCATGAAAATGAGCGTCAACGAAGCGTCAACGATTCTTGGTCATGTATCTGGGGTAATCTGGGGGGCAATAGGCTGCAAATAGACAGAAACAAAGTATTGGCTGCCTTTATAGACAAAAGAGAAATTAAAACACTCCCTGCCCCATTATGAAAATGTGCGTCAACAGAGCGTCAACAATTGTTCGTCATGTATCTTGGGTAATCTGCGCGGCATTATGTTGTACATAGTCATAAACAAAGTTTTGGCTGCCATTATAGGGCAAAGAGGAAGGGAAATGCTCCCTGCCCCATCTTGAAAATGAGCGTCAACAGAGTGTCAACGATTGGTGGCCTTCCAGTATCGTTAATTCCAGCGTGATGTAGCCGCTATTGTCTATTTATATGGTTTTGACTGTTTTGGTACATAAAGGCTGCCATATTCATGTGTATGGATGCTTGTGATCAAGTGCCACTCATATTACCGAAGATGCAAGACCCAAAATCGTTGATGCTCTGTTGACGCTCATTTTCAAGATGGGGTAGGGAGTGTTTCACTTCCTTTTTTTGCAATAAAGGTGGCCAATACTTTGTTTATGACTGTTTTTGACCTGTTGCACCCCCAGATTACGCAAGATACACCACCAACAATCATTGACGCTCCATTGATGCTCAGTTTCAGGATGTGGTAGGGCCCGTCTGTATATTCGTTTTGATCTTTAAGGCGGCCAATACATCGAATATGGACTGTTACGTACCAATGTCAATATTTTACGATCAACAGTAGAATCTCTGAATGTGACCATAAATGTGAAACCTGAAACGTGGACCTGGAGATTGGAGCCGACAGGTCTAGCCGAAGCTGGCAAAACCCACGGGTTGACACGTATGGGTCCTGGTTTGGCACGCCAAGAGTCATAGGGTCGGGGTTTTGGACGGGTCTGAATCCGAACTGGCCCATTTTTGCGGTCTAAACCCGGACCTGTTGCTAACACTAGAGAGACCTGATCACTCGAACTACTGCAACTAGATTAATGACGGTGGTAAGGACGCATCCTGTTGCGCTGCAACCAGTTGCAAGTTGTTACCCTCACTTGGTGTTGTAGACCCGTATACGTTCTTGATGAATACCTGGAACACATTGCTGGAGAGCTACCAAGAGTGGGTGTATATAACCACTCTTGCTACAGTCGAGTGTCCGATTAAACAGGCACAGAACCCAACACCCGCCAAGGTCACCAGCATTGGTAAAGTGTGTGTCGAAAATATGTTTGTTCTTGACTAATTGACCTCCGAAGTGGCGCTTGAGGAGCCTGATATTTGAAGCACTGACCCAAATACCCCAATGCATACAATTGTATGGAGGACGAACTGCATTTCAGGATGCCGGAGGACAGTCAGGATTATGAAGATGAAGGTGACGAAATTGACAAGTGCAACACCATCCCCACCGCCAGCTGGCAACCATGCGCTGCAACTTAACTCAAGTGGACAAATCTAAGAACCATTGATATCGACAGGTATGAGGGCGATGATGGCGACGATGCGGATGGTGATGAGCAGGAAGTAACTCCTCAAGCCGATGATGGATCAACGCCAAATTTGAAGGACTGAGGGCATACCTTCAAATGACTGAGGGCATAGTACTGGAGAGCGTGAAGATTGGACAGTATATTTCAGACCTGTAAAATATGATAATAGCGAAGCAAATGCAATGAGAAGCAATGTATCTGAAGTGAAGACTGTATTGTAATAAGTAACAAGATCTCAAAGTTAAACATATATGGGAGAGTGTGGCATCCGATAAATAGCAGTAGCGCAGAGGTGAAACGTGGTACTCGGCCAGAGAATGGCATAAACAGCTCTAGGCATTGGGTAAACGGCTAGAGCGTAACAGGAGTCCCTGCGAAGCATGTAAATGTCACAACATTCCGGATGCAAAGTACAGGAAGCGTGATGCCGGGGCGGCAAGGGTCCACAGCACCGGGAAAAATGACCTTACGTGACGTGTAACTCATAGAGAAGCTGTTTTTGGGCCGGTAATTCATAACATATTTGACGCGGTGCAGTACGTGGTCCTATGGACCTGCAATTTGACTAGATTACTATCATGCACATGCAATTATGTGCGCTTGATACTATTCATCACGCTGCATTCAATAAAACTGCCAAGTGCACATCGTTATACGCTTCCAAGTACGTTCTGAAGTACACTCCTGATTACACTTGATTGGACACTCCCAGCCTGATTGACTTATGCTCTCAAGTAGGCTCTCAAGACGCTCCCAAGTACACTGCGAGTACACTCCCAAGTACATCTCCAAGTTCGTTCTCAAGTACACTGCTGAGCATGCTTCCAAGGACGTTCCCACTTGCATTCGATGGTACACAGCCAGCCTGCTTGACTATACACTCCCAAACTAGCTCTCAAGAACCTCTCAAGCACACTCCTGAGCACGCTGTGGTGCGATAATCTGTTTCTCACCACCACTGCCACTCAGCTTTGCAGAGGACTGAGCTATGGCCGGTGTACGGATATACAGATATGGCGGAGGTGGACGGAGCGATGGGGAGTATTTATTCGGGAGACCCCTTGGTAGATAGACTCTCATCTCATCTTGTATCATTTCATCACACAACAACAATACATACTCCATCTCTCCCAACTTTTGATCTCACTCGCTCCTTCCGACATTTGGTGGATCCTCATGGCCGGGTAGTATCATATCTTCTCACCCTCTTCCTACGCTCCTTGAGCCAGAACTGCTCTTTCTCACGAATTCCTTTTGGAATGCCGCGAGAGGTGTGGCGGAGTGTCGATGATGGGATCTCTGCCTTCTAGCTCCACCGTTTCACCACAACGCTCTCAAGTACACTCCCAATTGCACTCGATAACACACTGTGAGCCTACTTGACTATAAGCTACAATGTAAGCTCTCAAGACGCTCCGAAGTGCACCGAGTATGTTCTCAAGTACACTCCATGGCATGCTCCCAAGGACCCTCCCACTTGCACTCGATGGCACACAGCCAGCCTGCATGACTGTACACTTTGAAACCGGCGCTCAAGAAGCTCTCAAGTACACTCCCAATTGCACTCGATGACACACTCCCAGCCTGCTTGACTGTACGCTCCCAAGTAAGCTGTCAAGACGCTCCCAAGTACACCGAGTATGTTCTCAAGTACACACCCGGGCATGCTCCCAAGGAAGCTCACACTTGCACTCGATGGCACACAGCCAGCCTGCTTGACTGTACACTCCCAAACCAGCGCTCAAGAAGCTCTCAAGTACACTCCTGAGCAAGCTCTCAAGTATGCTTCCAATTGCACTCGATGGCACACTCCCAGCCTACTTGGCTCTACTCTTCCAAGTACACTTTCAAGAGGGAAGACACTCCCAATCTCACTTGACTATATGCTCGCATGTACCCTCCTGCATGCTCGATCCAGAGACTTGCTGAGTTGCAGAAGCCAGGCACCGGGAGGCACCAGTTACAGGCACCAGACAGCGGGAGGAGTGAGGCAGGTGCCGTATGGTGGGCAGTGTTTGGCAGGCGGCATGTGGGATTTGGTGTATCGCAGATGGCGGGCGGCGTATGGTGGCCGAATCATGGCATCGGTCGATATAAAAGTCTGAACCTTATCTTTAGCACTGCCACCAAGACTAGATCTCACAATGCCTCATGGTCATCGTGTTGACAATTGTAGCCTCAGATTCCGCCGGAAAGGTAGACAATTCGAACTTGGGAAGAGCAGATCACCGATTCATATTGTCGAGCGGAATCTGGTACCCACTTCTCATTAATTGTGGCTGTATGTGTGCACATTTGGTCTGAGGCTGATGGAGATGATGGCAATGGCAATGGCAATGGCAATGGTGATGGCAATGGTGATGGTGTTGGTGATAGCGATCATAGTACCAGAAGTACTTAGACAAGTAGGTTGGGTACGTCAATGTCAGCATCAATGCTTCCACAGACTTCACGCCTTGTACTAGCCAAAGATTCCACATACCTAGAGCTTTCTATTAGCCAAAGCTTCCACAAACTCAGAGTATACCATCGGCTAACAGCTTCCCGTGGAAAACTCTATGCCTTGAAATATGACCCTGCATGCTTGATCCAGAGACTTGTTGAGATGCAGACGCCATGCACCAGGAGGCGTAAGGCAGGTGGCCTATGGCATGTTGCAAGGGGCGGGTAGCGGGTGGTGGGCGGCCGAAATATTTACTGTGGTCAATATCATTGTCTGAACCTGATGTATTGCACGGCCACCGAGACAAGATCTCACGATATCTCCAGGCCAGGGTGTCGACAATTGCAGCCTTAGATTCTGCAGGAAAGGTAGATAATTGCATCTTGGGGAGAGCAGATATCCAACTCAGATTTTCCAACGGAATCTGCTGCTTGGTTCCCATGGATCGTGGGCATATGTGTGTACATTTCGGCCGGGGCAGATGGTGATGATCACGATTGTGATGATGGCGATGGTGACGGTGTCAGAGATGGTGATCATAGTACCAGAAGCGCATAGACAAGCAGGTTCGCTACGTGAACATTAGCATCAAAGCATCGACAGACTTAGATTCTTCCATTAGTCAATGCTTCCTGACTTAAAGCCTTCCATTAGCCAAAGCTTCCCCGGACGTAGAGGCTTCTATCAGCCAACACTTCCACAAATTCAGAGATTGCCATCGGCCAAAGGCTTCCAGTGGACAAAAGGTATTCTCCTTCCAAAGCATGGCTCTCTCAAGCACGTGCTCAAGCAAGCTCCCAAGTAGGCTCTAGAGCAGGCTTTTAATCGCCAGCGGGCTCTAATGCAGACTTGCAGCGATAGTGTGTACAGTGTCAGTAAAACAGCAGGCAGTAGAGACAAGTATAGGTCCATCTCTGGCCGGCAGCCGTATATAGTTCCGTAGGCCCATGCGCACATCTCTATCAATTGACTATAGATGACTATTGGCTGTGCATTCTGCAGGTGTCCACAGGAAGCTTGCTATGAGCTGCATGTCTGCGCTTGTGGGCATAGTGCAGCCTATAGGCGATTTCCACCTTTACCTATGGGGGTAATAGTCAATGCGACCTGTCACAAGAATAAGAGATACGGTATAATAGCTGCCGCAGAGTAAGTATGCAACGCAACCCGTCGCTTGGGCGACGTATTGCTCTTGATTGACCATCAGGGGGTATGACGTTCTGTCAGAGATATCTGGCCATCAGGAATATCCGGGTGTTGCTAATGGAGACTTGGTTTGCGGCTGAGGTTCGGATATTGAAAATATGCAAAACTTGGATAGAGTTGTGACCATTATGAATGTCAACAGTTGAAGCTACAAGACTTTAATCTGAGTTTATTGTTGCTGATAGTAGATACATATGAATTTCTACATGAGGTATACCAGTTAAAGGGATGCCAGATTCTGATTATATTCTTTTGTATTATAATTCTGAAGGAAATTCAGCAGTTGGTTAATCAATATTGTGAGCAGAATATCACATTCAATGGTTCATTTTCTGGTGAATTCGTCATAAGCATCGCAGTCAGTGTAAGTGGGGGTGGATTTGGGCTTACCAAAAAGAGATTGAATATAGAGAAGGAATGGTAAGGTATGATAAAGATTCAAGGGTAATTAAATTGATTCCAGTTCCTGTCAATGCAAAGATTGCTACCAGGTGTATTATAAATAGTCCCTTACATTGTGATGTTGCACATAATATCTAGTAAATGCTGCATTATTTACATGCAAACTATCATCATAAGTCTGAATACTAGAATGCTGACTGAATATTAATATCGGGGTTCACAGCAGTGTATAGAATAATAGGAATGTGTTATGCGGATTCACAAGAGAGGGGGAAGATGAATGATAGCATGCAGCTCCAGCAAATTGAGGCGCAACAAACAAACAATTGGAATGCAGAACTCAATCTCATGGCTGTCATTGCAGGTATGTTTAACTTGAACAGTTGTTTCCACTATCAGAAGCAGCCATTTCTTAAGTTGAGCATTTTTCATAATTTCTTCTAGATGCACTCTTGGAATTGGAAGTTGGTGGAAATTAAATATCACCTATGCAAGATATACCTGGAATGTAAGTCTCTCAAGGAATGTGGGGGGCTAGAGCTGTCGGTCACTAATGCAGAGGTTGAGTAGTGACTGCCCTTGAGATTTCATCTCTCGGAGCTCTTACAATGGAATATTGTTTTTAACATCTAATTTGAATTATGTCTTTTTGGTAGCCAAAATATATGTATTAGTCAGAGTGCACTTATTTCTAGTTTCGATATATTGTGAATTGAAGCCTCTGGCAGAACTGTGATATACAGTGTAAATGGAAATTGCCGCTCATCAGCGGAGTGGCTGAGCAGAATCTAAATTTCTAGTTGCACTTTCCGAAGCAACTGCTCAATGATGCACTCCAAGCCACTGATGATGCTGTGGGATTATGGAAACACCACTCTCAACATTCTTCATAGTTAATATTCAGTTTAGTGTAGTTATTTATAACCCAGAAGTGTGAATTGAAGGATAGTTTACGATGGATACCATCAACTGCATAGATGGGGTGATAAGGAACATAATATTGATGGCATTTTGGAAGTGACTTTTCATATGAATGAAGAATAAATGTTGATATTTGCCGAGATAAAACGATACAAGCCGCTTGCCCCGAAATATTGACTGTCTGCATGATAATTATTGGGGTATGCTGGAAGTGACAATTTGAAACCATTTGGAGAGGAGGAAACTATACTTCATGTAATGTACACTGAATCATTTAATGGTAATATGAAGTAGGTATATACACTTCAGTGGTATGCCTGGACTGGAATCAACCGATAACAAAGAATGGTGGCTTGTTCACATTGTCCATTTGAATAGAATATACATGCAGTATCAAATCTAGAACAATCAAAAATAGCAGGACAGTGGAACTTTGGAATGTATGAATTTAAATAATTAGTAAAGAAGTACTTTGCTACAAATGTTTCAGTTATATCTGCAATATAGGAACTGTGTCTCAGATTACAACACAAAATCTCAATGTTGCTTAAATAATCCTTGTATCCCAGAATGGTTGGAATCTGCTGCACTGGATCTGCTGAAGTGAGAGTTGGGAACAAACTGGGATGCTATGATGCACATGAATGTAATTCTTTCAATATTGTGGATTCATTGAATATTCCAAATTCCTTTCTGACTTCAGTATGCAGGGTACGTGGGATGCATCAGTATCACACACGTTCAATGACTCTCAAGGTTGTTGGACGACTGAATATTCCAATCATATTCGCTGATTTTGATGTCTAAATTCTGCACCAACCCTAGCCAATGAAGTTACTCAGTATCTGCAGTTTCAAACCAGCCTCACAATAACTAATGTCTGGTACTGCAGAATTGGACATGGTTACTGATTTCCTAAAAAGAATTTTACTTTACTTTCACCCATTACAGGAGTGCATTTGCATTTCATCACGTAATAGATTGTCTAAATCAGTCATATCAGGGTTTACCAAATGTGTTTATATTTTTGACTTTATTTTATAACCATCACTATCATCTACTAACAAGAAATGGAATCGAACTTAAACCAACAATGCATCGCACATCAAGTGTCCCTGCTGCTCATCCTGGTTGGAGAGTTGTGTATCAGTTGGTGAGATTATATTTCTTGAATGTGGAATGATACATATGTTGATTTCACTAGCCTGTTGATTATTGTTTATCCTGAACATCTGATAGCAAATTGTTTCCTTGCTTTCTAAGCTGAGTCATATGGTACTCACCACACTCCAAAATGCAGTATTGTATTGACGTTGGAACGTTTGGTCCGCCTGTCAGGCCATGCAGGACTTTCCTTTGTGCCACTCCCAAGAGCTGCGAGATATTACTCACTCTGTTGTTATAGCTACTGGGTCCAGTTGTCATTAGCAATGTGGATGGAACTGTGTTTTGCCCCAGCCAGACAGCAGGTGCAAATATCTGGCATTGTTTATTTATTACCCATGGGTTATGTATTCATACTGCATTGTTTGCTGCTGTGATATATTGGCCAGTTTTGCCCGCAAAGGGTGTAGTTATGAACTTGGAGGGATTTGGGGCATCTTGGGAGTTGATCTGCTTTGCTGTACACTGATTGCGACCAAATTCTGCATACATGTATACAATGACCGGACGATCCGCACGAACCTCCATAAGCCCCCATTTCAAATCATCCACTTGGTGAGACAAAAGACAACATAACACATCCCTTTGATAAGGTGGTGCATGAGGCAAGATCTTTTCGTTGCTTGCAGGTTAGCACATAAGGGTCTCAAATTATGCTTTAACTTCACTGGGTTCAGGATACTCCACTGGTACATTGACAAGCATTGGTAGAAATCTGTCTTGCACCCATCAGATCATTGGAGAATCCCCCCAAGTATTAAGTGGCCATTCATTGTACCATTGCCCTGACATGCTATTTTGATTCTCAGTATCTTCCAACACAAATGAGATCCATGTTAGCTGCTATGTATGAACTCTCTATGCTTCTGAAGGATCTCATAAAGCTTATCATTCCACCAGATTTATCAGTTTTGTGTGCACTTCTTCAGTCCATTCGAGATTGACATATGGTGCATCCACTTTTAGAGTCTGAACCAGTGGTTTCCCATTTGCATGTTCTGAATCTAACTACCTTCCAATCATCCAGTGCTTTGCAACTTTGATTTTCCAGTGTGCCACATCATCTTGAGCTGAATTGTCTTCATTATGGATGGCATGAATTAAACTCTTCACTTGAGAATGCAGTACCTTGGCACTATACTGTTCAATCCCGATATTGTCCTTTGAGTTATTCAACTCACCTGAAAATAGCTATATTATCCGATATTATGAATCACAATGTGAATGAAATCCCTCTGTTGCTGTCACTTGAAGCTTGAATGCTATTCAAGTAATCTTCACAACATACCAGTCAACACTGTTTTTTGTCTTTTACTGGTGAGACTCATCAATTATTGTATCACTCCCTGAACATTAACAGTGTCGGCTATTGCTTGATGGTTTGACTCTGGATAGTAAGTTAATGTATGAAACAAGGTGGATATTGAATCAGTTTTATAGCTTATCATTATTGGAATTCAGATTCTGGCAGGTGAGATTCACATTTTCTGTATACAACAAGTCCTCTAGTTTGTAATTGGTCCTGTATGTCATCTCATTGATGACACCTGTCAAAGTCTCAGCCCTTCATTGGATTTTGACACCCATGATTGTTTCGAGTGGTCATGAAAGCACTGGATGGGATAGTGCAGAAGTTGTCAGGATCTGTACATGGTGGTTGGGTACTGAACTCAGTTCCTGCAACAGGTACCATTGTTATTGTACTGTAATAGTCACAGGACAGTCATTCTGAGCAAAATTCTCTCATTTGTCAACAATATTCATCAATGAAATTGACAGTGCCAATACTACAATACCCTTCCCAGTCAGCAATTTGCATATTATAGATGCTTCCACCTTGGTTCACAATGTCCCAAAGCCCATTTCATATGCCACCACTACTCCTGGAATATCTGAATTGGAAACCTATCTTGTCATAAAGAATCATATTACCCTAACCTGGTGTGCCTGAATCCTGGGTACTGGCAGGCCAGGAGTTGAATACTTATCGCCAGGAACCAGGTCATTGATTGTTTAGCAAATTGGTCAGGCATTCAGCAATCTGGTTATATCATAGAGACAATCGATCTGAAATTGGTTGTTGCTTGGTGTAATGGCGGAATGTGACGTGGAGCCGGGTAATGGCCATTCCATACTGTTGGCTCATCACGAGCCTTCAATCTCTAGTAAAAATTTCACCTATCTATCTATGCCAACTATCACTTGCTTCCAGGTTTGCAACCATATTCCAATAATTTCCACCGATATGCCTATAAAGCCAGACTCCAGCGTATGTGCCCTGACATGTGGATTGAGAATAGTACTCAATACTAAACTGTAATTATCTGGATTGAAGACCTCTTTGATATTGACTTACTGTTGAAACTCCATTTCAACCTGGGTTAGGCATTATTTCATCCTCAATGACCTGGTGCAGTTGTTCAGAGATAAGTTGGGCTAATGGGCTCATACTCCAGCAGTCCTGAAGTTCATCATGATGTTAGGTATTTCACAGACCAGTATTTGTATCCAACAAACATGAGGAATATAATGAAATCTATTTACTCAATCTCAACTTATATTAATACAACCACCAATATGTTTCCAAATGTCCTGCTTATCCTCTATTGTGTCATGCGCATCGGATCGCTCTCGAGTCTCTGAGTACTGATATGAAGTGGCGTGTATTGAATTTTCATAACAAGGCAACCGGGAATGAAATATGCGTATCTACACCCACCATTGGTATTCATCTTCCAGATAGCTGCCATGATTTCAACCCAATGATGTTTCAAATATGATCTGGTTGCAACTTGGAGGCAGTGTAATGGCAACTGTAGTATCAAATCTGACAATGTACAGCATTACACATTAGTTGCCTGGGTGGGTATGATTCAATATACACTTTGTCTGAGTCGTCCAGTAATAAGGGCGATCTGGAAATTGCAGTAAGACTGTAATGTGATTTCAACCACAATTTTTTTCAACGAAATTAATTAGTGCTTCTCAGTTACCCATATCCATATACCTAGTATCCAGTTGATTTCCAGATGAATGGCGATTGATGCCATTTGGAATCCAACAAATCAACATCATAAAAGTTGAAATGGGCTACTTTGGGCGGTTGCTTTGTACCATTTTGCCAGCATGCACACCCAAATCGGTCACTGGTTATACTTGCCTTGCCCTGCATTCCTCATCACCCCGCAAACTGTACTTCCACATCTCTTCCAAAACATCTTAATCCAATGTCACTGAATTCATCTGTAACATCAAATAATTCCACTGGCAACCAGCTCCTGAGTGTCATAATCATATCTCGCACTGCAGTCACCGAGGGGAGGGGTCTGTGTCAAAGCTGTAGGAAATGGTTCTGTCTCCGGATCATGCTCAGATGCATTTTCTCCAGAAACCCAGTCACTCATGCTTCTTTCTACCTGTTGAAGTTGCTTAAGTTGGACTCCTCCATCCTTGTTGCAAATTGTTTTGAGTAGAATACTGGCTGCATCTGGTTGATCGGGGCTGTGCCTTCAGCAGCATCCATGTCACACAAATTATTGCTCTAATCATCTGTCTTGTATATGGCATTGGAAATATCTTGTACTGAGGGCAGATCGGCAAACGCTGCACCATCAATTGTGTGCAGTTCTGCTGCCGGAAGCAATTGGATTATAGAGTGACTGATGGGGGCTTTCACAGGTATGCATGAGAAAAGAATTGGTGGAATAGAGGTGGACAATGTTCACAGTATGACTGGATTGTTTCCTAGTGCTGCTGGTGGCACTAGAAGTGTATCTGGAGATGATGGCCCATGTCCTGCGAACTACTGAGGGGGGAACATTCAAGGTCCACCATGGTCTTCTTGTGGCAAATCATATGCTTGTCATGGTGGCTCATATATCGGATATCCTTCGGATGCACCAGTCAGTATTGATAAACTTGTTGTCATGTTGAACGGGGCAGGGTAGGTAAACTGGAGAGTACCTGGAAATATTTCTGGTGGAGGATGGCAATTATACCCTGGATGTGGATCGGGCCATGTCATATATCGCTGTACTTATACATCTTTGCTTGGTGCATGTCGTGCATTATTATCTGATAATTTCAAATTGCCATCTGGATATTATTGCAAGCGAAATAGCCTAAATGGAAGAGAATCATCTGTTGTCTTTGGCGGAGACCTATTTGTTGACATTGTTTGTGCAAAAGATGGTTATAAACAAATAACAATTCTGTTTCTGATTTACTATATACCAGGGTATTATTGAGTATATTAAAGTTAGTAGTCACCTGTGGCATAATGAAGTGCACTTATATCTCTCTGTTGGTCAACAAATGTGGTGCTGTGCTGTACCTTTAATCAATGATACCTAGCTGAGAAAGGGTAACCATTATCACACTTACTCCGCCTGGCTGTGTTATATACTCAAATCAGCATACTACGATATCAAGTCCCTACTCACCCATATGTGTATCACTACTATTAGAGTTATAAATACAATATGATTTGCAATTTCTAGGGATGTGACACAAACTATATCTGGTTTACAGGGGAATATGACTAGGCAATTGAAACTCATAACATGTTCATGTAAGCAATGCAACAATATTCAACAGTTGCTCTGCCAGTCGAGTAGCAATAGTACATACAATCTTTTTGAGCAACTATTATAATCTTCTCTGTCTGCTCAGGATCCATCCACTGGCCAAGGATTGTTAGTAATAAACACATCTGACAAGCTCATCAGTTCGCAATTGTTATTGAGAACATTTACATACCGTTTGAATACTTACCAATTTATTGTATTATGCTGGGATATCTTGTGTTATCTGCAGCTCAAAGCTTGAGTGTACGTATCAACTGTTCAATGCGACAATGTCAAAGAATATAATTAGGCCAATCACAGTAATTGTTACAGCACCCGATGATCAGATGTAAAGTTGCTTGCTGTAATAACTACACAAATGTTTTCTGTTAATGATTTTCCCCAAATGAGATGTGTTATTATTGGGTCAGATTTGACTAATATTATTTTAGATTATAAGGAATACTAATTGGAAGGTGACTTTGTACTACCCCTTCTCTATAATTGGCAAGGTATAATGTGACTGTGAAAGTGATACATTAACCTGAGTTAGCTCACTTTTACACAAATATTGCTCAGACTCAAATTTAGCATCAAACTATACCATCAGAAATATCAACAAGATTGATTAACACCCAGAAGATTTCACCGATTGGGTCAACACTTGCTGGAAATTTGCATAATGCATTTTTTGGAAAACGAAATGATTTGACCAGAATCAACCGAGAGTGTAGTATTACCAATTCTATGGAATATCAATCGATGAATGGCTGTTACACAATGGGTTCCTAACACCTGCTGGCTGGGATCAACCTGAGCTATCGTGGTATGACTACAGTAGGTGCATCTGACTGGCCATCTGCAAGGTAGGAACTAATAATATACTTGTCGAAATTATTGCTGGTATACCACCACCTGAAGATACTCCTAAGGACGTTCCTGTAAACCTACAAAAGATTGATCCCAAATTTACCTCGGATCTAACCGAGACAAAGGCTCATAGGAAGATAGTTAAAGTGGAAAAGGCTTGGTGGAGAGTGTATGGAAAAGCAACTGTATAATGCAATGAGAAATGCAGCTACTCAGATTAATGGAATCCATTTCAGTCTGAATACCATCTTCTCCAGGCTGAATTGTTTAGCCAGCCAGTGGAAATATGGACAAATTTTCATCTGAGGTATGGACTGTGCAGGTTCAAAATTGAATCATTCCCATCAGTAGATGTCCTGTGACAGTTGCTTCTTGCAGTAAGTCTCTGCCTTGGAAATCATGGTATAATTGAATATGACTTACATATTTTTGGACTATTATACTACAGGGCTATTTTCAAATGTATCCAGTTTCTCTTAGCACATACCTGATTTCATATATAGTTCAAGTTTGAATTGGATTGCATTACTTCCTCCATGCATATTCAAATGTACAGCGAGATGATCCAAGGCAATTGGTGGTGCAATGAACAAAATTGACTCACTGGCAGAGCAACAACTGTGCGATTGATTTGTACATCAGACAATCCCCAGTTGAGCAATTATTTGGGTTATATGCATGCCAGGCCAACTGTAATGCAGAATTCTTAACATTCAAATCGATATCTGCCGTTCATATAAAACATGCGCACAGGTTCTTGTTGGGTTGATCACGTTTCACCCAACACTTGACAATTCCATTGACAAAGTGCAGCAAAATGCAGTTGGATCTGTTCTGTCTGTACTTGGGCTTCATAATATCACTGGGCTTGCCTAACAATGGGATTGTGCAGATTGATGTAAGGGTGCATATGCTGGTGCTCAGCAGTATAAGGATATAGTATATGGTATACAGTTGCATATGTGCGTGAGTGAGATCAAGTGTAGATGTAAGTGGTAAGATATTCGGTAAGGAGCGAAGTTTCTGTCGCGATGTCCATGCAATGTTGGCGGTTACCCGGAGCTGGACACCTCACGTGACCGCCCGGCAACCGTAACCACGCAAATGTTACAATGTCGTTACATCATCCCTGTCATTTAGGGCAGAACTCCCGGGCTGCTAAGTACAAGTAGAGCAAAGAAACACCCCGCATACATACTCGGATGATCTCATACATCCCACGACTGAGCCGTACTGTCCAGGGTGACCTTCTGGTGCACATGGTAACTCCACCTCCAATTGACTGCATTTCTGGAGGTGGTAAAACCTGTGCCAACACCATTTGTACTGGACCGGGTCCAAACAAAAAGAAATAGAAAGAAGGAAACGCCCCAATGACCTACACCTCAAAATCTCCATTCCATCAATTCCCCCACTTGCAAGATCTGACTTCCTTCAGCTCTGCGGCTTGTTCAGGTGGTCTCAGTGGAACTCGTCGATTAGTTCCTGAGCATTCTCGAGGTTTTGGAGCGGCTCCCAGCTTGTGAGTATGTGGTTGTACCCAGCCCACTGAATGAGGTAGTGTAGCTTCCAGTAACGGTGCTTGAAGTGAAGAATCAGTTCAATCTCCCATTCCTCCGAATCATCAACTATTACTGGATGTGGTTCCAAGGATGGTTGTCCTACGACCGGTGGTGTGTAATGATCGAGCTGCAACGCATGGAAGACGTTGTTATACCGTATTGCTTTCGGCAAGTCTAGTTTATAAGCATTCTTAATGATAATCTTACTTACTGTATATGGTCCAGTGCACTTGAATTCGAGATTCTTTAAAGGTCTGGTCGTTCGGCAATGTCGAGTTGAGAGCAACACTTTGTTTCCGACACAGGAGGTCACGTTCTTTCCACCAGCATATTTCGATTGTGGTACCTGGGCTTCCAACAAGCTCTACCGGAGAAGCTGGTGAGTCTCTTCCATTGCCGATAATGTTGGGTCCGCCAGTATTTCCAACCTTATATTTCATGGGGCTTTCGGGGGCTTGAACTGCATTGGCAGGTGGTAGTTGTAGTTGGCCCAGAATGGCGTCATCTGCGTTGAGTAATGGACTGAATTGTTGTAAGCAAACTCTGCTAATGGTAACAGTTCTACCCAGTTATCCTGCTCGTAGTTGGAGAAGGCCCGCATGTACTGTTTGATTGTCTGGTTTTTCCGTTCCGTCTGACCATTGGTCTGCGGATGGACGGCGCTCAACAACCTGTGGTTAATACTGAGGTGAGAGCAAACTCGATTGCAGAATCAGCTGGTAAACGCCTTTCCGCAATCGGTAACAATGTTGTCTGGTACACCGCGTTTGCAGATCACTTGTTCCAAAATCATTCATGCCAGCTCTGGTAAGTCAATATCATTCCTACAGGGGAGGTAGATTGCCATTTTCGTCAATTGATCAACAATTACCGAGATCCCTGTATACCCGAAGGGGGTTTACGCAGGGAGGTCTGTGACAAAGTCCACGGTCACTCCTTTCCAAGGTTATAATAGTGGTGGTAGTGGCATGTTTGTAACGTGATAGGTGTGCTGTGGTGCCTTGATTCGGTGGCATAGTTCGCATCCGACGATGTACTTTCGTACAGTGGCGTCCTTTGCGGGCCAGTGGAAATCCCGTGATACTAACTCTGGAGTTTTGACAGCTCCGAAAAGATCGGATTCTGGGTTGTCGTGGAAACAGCTTATGACTTTGGTGCGGAGCAGGTCATCCTGTGGTAGACATATCCTTCCTGTGTAAGTGAGAACTCGGGTGGTGACTTTCCATTCCTTACTCGGTTCTTCCTCTAATTCGTCTATGCTTTGCAGGTCACGGATATTGATGATGGGAGTGCTGACAATCCTGTGTTTCATGTCGGCAGCCAACGCATTGATAGCATGGGATGTTCTGATTTCTTGAACGAGGTCATCGTACAGGTCAACCGTGGTAGTTGCCAAGGTTGCCAGAAGTCGTGCGGTCAGTCTGTCGTAGCCTATCTCGTAGTCAGGTCTTCTTGATGGTCTATCTGCTGGGTTTTTCTTTCCTTCCAAGTGATCGATGATGAAGTTGTAAGAGAATAGGATCTCCGCCCACCTGGCCTCTCTTCAGGAGAGCACTTTGGAGGTTTGGAAATACTCGAAATTCTTGTGGTTGCACTGCATCAGATCCTTCGGATTGGCACTCTCGAGATAGTGTATCCATTGTTTCATTGCCTCGAGAATCGCCAAGAGTTCCCGATCGTACGTGTCGTATGTCCGTTCGGTGGTAGAGCATTTTCGAGAGCAGAAATTGACTGGGCGAAGAATCTTTAATCCCTCGTACTGTTTAAGGATGCCGGCGATTGTGAAGCAGCCTGCATCGGTCTGCAGAATGATTGGTTTTTGGGGTTTGAAATGCTGGAGGATCAGTGCTCCGGTAATGGCCTTTTTGGGCTTTTGAAATGTGAGTTTGGCATCCAAAGTCCATTCCCACTTCCTTGAGGCTTGTGTCTTTAGAACGTTTGATATCGGGGCCGTCACCTTTGCAGTTTTCCGAATGAATCTCCAATACAAGTTTGTGAATCGAATAAGAACTTGCACGTCAGGAACTGATTCCACAGTCGGCCAGTCGTCGATCACGGGGACGCAGTCTGACTCCCTGGCGATTCCATCGGAGTTGATGACAAATCCGAGGAAGCCGACTCCCTGAACTCAGAATTTGCACATTTCGGCTTTGGAATAGAGCCAAATTGCTGTAGGATTTGCAGCACTTTTCGGAAGTGGTCTTCCTGCTCTTTATCATTTGTGGAGTAGATGAGTCCATCGTCAAGGTAACACAGGGTGGAGTCATCAATATAATGCGGTGGAGAATCATCAATGTATGTGTGAAACATCACCGGTCCATTTCTCAACCCAAAGGGCATAAGTCGATAGTCGAACTGACCATAGCTGGTTTGGAATGGAGTCTTGAACTAGTGGTCTTCATTGATTCGGATGAGGTGGTAGGCGTTCCGGAGGTCTAGTTTTGTGAAGATCCAGGCTTCGCGCACTCGATGTAGTAGTTCTGAGATTAGAAGAAGGGGGTATCGATTCTGTACCGTGCCTAGGTTGAGAGCTCGATAGTCGACACACAACTATAGTCCTCTGTCTGCTTTCTGTTCAAACAGGATCTGTGCGGCCGCAGAGGATGATGACCATTGAGTGAAGCTGTTCGCCAGGTTTGTTTCCATGTAGGTCTTAAGCATGTTGAATTCGAACTCTGAGAGGTTGTAGATTCTCCTGTATGGTAGTTTGTAGTCGGGTTCCAGATTGATCGCGTGGTCAATTTGCCTGGGCGGTGGGAGTGTCTCAGTCTTTTCCTTGCTAAAGACCTCGACGAATTCTGGATATTGTACTGGGATGCGAACCCCATCATCTGTTGTTACCATCGCCACATTATCTGTGTCAATTCCTATTCTCATTAGCCTTGTTTGCATTGAAGTGTGCTTTGGCAGAGTGGAGATGGATAGCAGTCCCGGGATAGCTGGATCAGACGGTTCGTCGCAATAGACCACTCCCGTTGTTCAGTTCCTCCCTTCATCTCTTGCCGAGCCGGTAGCAGTTATTGAAGAACCATCACTGTGTTACTCTTCTGCTGCAACTACCCCCGCTGCTCCTGCTTGCGCATTCAGCATCCTGGGGTTTCTCTCACCTTCAGTAATCAGTTCCAGAGATGGCCCCAGAAACCGTTGACATTCTCCAAGTCGTATGGCGAATGCCTCGACCACTTCCTCGCTAGCTACATCAGCAACAAACCTAGTTTCCGTCTGAAACACGCGGGTGTTCTGGACGGCTGTGACGGCTCTGACGGAACCTTGTACCCTCTGACGGAGAATTACATGCTTCCCGTCGCTCAGGCGACGGGTCGCGTTGCATAGCTGAGCACCTGGGAGTGCCGGCGACAATCCTGTGAGCGTCTGGGAGCACCTTGAATCACAGTAGAGCATTCTGGGAAAAACAACATCTTCTTTGGGAACGCTGCTATTGCGCCTGGAACTCATAGCTACTACTAATCGTGCAACGATTTTTAAAACTCATGTATTCAGGTTGTATTCTC